>Ga0265294_10001677_pt1 | contig 29770 bp, 20 predicted proteins | sample MunlanPumphouse3_FD_192504 | JGI IMG/M metagenome (GOLD analysis project Ga0265294, IMG submission 192504) | Groundwater microbial communities from a municipal landfill in Southern Ontario, Canada - Pumphouse #3 | ecosystem: Environmental > Aquatic > Deep subsurface > Groundwater | place...
CTTGACGGTATTTAACTTCCCGGAAAAGCATCGGCGCCTGATCAGGACGGTCAATGGCGTTGAACGATTGAATGAAGAGATCAAACAACGTACACGCGTCGCCAGGATCTTTCCTAACCCTCAATCTTGTTTAAGACTTATTACAGCTATATTAGTTGAAAAAAATGATGTCTGGATGACGGGAAAGAGATATTTGAACTTTGATGTTGAATTTGAAATAACTAAACCTGAATCTTTTTACAGAAAAATTGTTGCTTAATCAGTTATGTAAGTTTGGGTAAATTATAAAAGGCGTGAAAATGGAAAACAGATATCAATTAATTTTTAAAATATGTTTTTGTTTTATACTCATATTTTCGAGTATCAATGCCTTTGCCTCAATTCTTATTGAAAGCGGCAGTTATGGAGAAATCTTCCCAGCTGAAAACGGGGATATGCATATTTTTATAAGGAATGATAATTCTTCTTACATTTTCTATTCTGGAGGTAGAGTTGTTAAGGAAATACCTCTTGGAATAGGTGACAGTACAATCATTTTTGAGACAGCCTCTTCCGATGGAGTGGGAGGAGCCTACGTCTTGTATAATAACACAGAAAACAAAACTATCTATGCTCAACGTTATAATTCAAATGGAGAAGCTCTTTGGGATGCACCAGGAAGTATTGTTTATACCTATACCCATCCAAGGGTATCTTCATTTTCAGTATTAGGCCCCGACAGTAGCTTTGTTGTAGTTTATGATGATTTTTTCCCAATATACGTAACTCCTGCAGCTTATCTGTGGATGATATCTCCCGATGGGATCGTCAGCTCCCATGAAAGTGGCAGATTCAATCATAGCTGGAATCTTGAAATGCACAGTGATCCTTACGAAGTGTATATCAAGCAGGCATTAACTTCCTATATTACTCCGATTTATAACTTTGAGACATTTCCTTATGATACCTCGAAATTGGGTATCTTGGAGTTCGATTGCGATGGTAATGGCTATTTATATGCAATACGAACACCCTTAGATTTACATTTAAAAAGAGAACTTCAGAGATATGATATTCAATTAAACCCCTTATGGGAAAACCCTATTGTGTATTATGTGGAAGAGTTATATAAAACTTCTTCTGATCCTGATTATGAACGCCCTGGGGTTATTGCCAATAATGATGGAAGTGTTGTTCTTTATCCAACAAGATATTCTGAGGGATGGAATTTTACTCGTATTGATTCATCTAAAGAATACGTATATAGTGATTTAAATCTAATTGGAGAGAGTGACCGAGTCCAGACTGCGTTATCATGTTCAAATGGAGCAAATTTATTCTTAATAGAAGAATGGGATACTGGCAATCTGTCTTTAATAAAAGTTTCAATTGAGGGAGACATTGAATTCTCTACTGTACTTAGAAATGGTTTTTGTAGATATGCTAGCATTATTGAGAATAAAGATAGTACTTATGCAACAATAATGATAACCAGTACTGATTCGGTATTTGTTGACAAATTTACTGATACAGGAGAAATTTTAGTAAGTATAAATGAAGTTGACAATCCGGCTCAATTCATCCTTGCCCCAAACTACCCCAATCCCCTAAATCCAACAACAACGATCAGTTATGACCTCCCAGAAACTCAAAATATCACTCTTCAGATCTTCGACATAACAGGCCGTTTAGTCGAAACGCTATATAACGGCTATAAAGAAGCAGGTCATTGGGAGCTTATCTGGGATGCAAGTGAGCAAAGCTCCGGAGTTTATATTTATCGTCTGCAAGTTGGTGATCAGTTTATCTCTAAGAAGATGGTTGTGTTGAAGTAACACTTCCCTACCTCATATCATAATACTCAAAGCCACATTAATCGGTGGTTTTTCCTATATAATAACGCTTATCTAGAGAGTTTCGTCTCTTCTTCTGTTATCGCGTTGCCCAAAACTGACCAAAAAACGACCACCCCTATCATAATTGCCCATTTTTCGCCTGTTTTGGCTATATTTCGGTAAAATTGTCCCCAAATAACAAACCCTGTAAATGGTTGTTTACAAGAATTTAGGTAGTGGCTTCCTTCTTCGCTAAAGCTGCGAAGGACGGGACGCCACTCCTCTTCCCCCACTCTCCCCCTCGAAAATTGAAGTGACACATACCAATAATTAATTCCCATATAAACAAAAACCCCATCAAGTTGATGGGGTCATCGGAGTGGCTCTGACCGGAATCGAACCAGTGACACAGGGATTTTCAGTCCCCTGCTCTACCGACTGAGCTACAGAGCCACAGAAATTTTTATGCAAATTTCAAAGCGGAAAATAATAATGCTTTTCGCGTCAAAATGCAAGCGGAAAACCGACTATTTACGTACTTCTTTCATGCGTGTTGCTTTCTTGCCTTTAAGCTCGCGAATATAGTAAATTTTGGATCTGCGGACTTTACCAACCGATACGCGCTCGATCTTGGCAAGGTTGGGTGAATGTAAAGGGAAAATTCTTTCTACACCAATACCACCGGAAAGTTTTCTTACGGTAAATGTAGCGTTTATACCACTTCCTTTACGGGCAATACAAATACCTTTATACTGCTGAATTCTTTCTTTATTACCTTCACGGACCTTAACATCCACTACTAAAGTATCACCGGCTTTAAATTCCGGGATATCGTCTCGCAAGTGCCCTATTGCTGCAACTTGTGTTTTATCCATTTTTGTCATCTCCTTTATCCGAATAGGCTTTCCACATATCCGGTCTGCGTTCTTTTGTTTTAGTTATTCGTTCTTCTATTCGCCATTTATCAATGTTGGCATGATGCCCACTTAACAATACATCCGGTACCTTATGCCCTTCAAATTCTTCAGGACGTGTGTACCAGGGACAATCAAGCAGAGGATCTGAGAACGAATCACTTAAGGCAGAGTTAATTTCGCTAAGTACACCGGGTATTAGGCGTATGATCGCATCCATGATTACCACGGATGAAATCTCGCCGCCCGTTAGGACATAGTCCCCGATGGATATCTCGTCTGTTACCAACATATCTCGAATACGCTGGTCGATCCCCTTATAGTGCCCACATATGAATATCAAATGCTCCTCTAAAGAGAACTCATGAGCAAGTTCCTGCTTAAAGACAACTCCATCGGGAGTCGGGAACAGTACTCTGCTTTGGGCACCTTCGGGTGCTTGTTGCAAGAGGGTGCGAATGCCATCATACAGCGGTTGAGGAGTCATAACCATGCCATCACCACCACCGAAAGGATAATCATCGGTTTTGCGGTGCTTGTCTTGAGAAAAATCTCTCAGGTCATGCACTCTAATCTCCACCAGTCCTTTTTTCTGAGCTCGTTTTACCATGCTCTGGTTTATGACCGGTAAGATCATGTCCGGAAAACAGGTCAATACATCAATGATCATCCATCATTCCTTCCAATAATTGGACATGAAGAATCCCCTGTTCATCATCGATGTCCTCGATGAACTCTTCCACATAGGGAAGCATAACAGTTGATCCGTCCATTGTTATGAATATGATCATGTCCTGACCCGGCAGTTCTTGTATTTCCTTTACTTCACCAATTTGGATTCCGTTTTCAAAGACTTTATAGCCTTCAATATCAGTGTCCTCTTCGAGTTCAGGAAAAGAACTTGCCTGTTTGTCCGTAATAAACAATGCGCTGTGTGTCAATCGGGTGGCCGCTTCCTTACTTTCAATACCTTCTACAGAAATGCACAAGCGTGAATTCCTGTTTTCGACTGATAGTAAGGCATGGACTTCATCCGGTTCAACACCATTGCCAACATATACATATTTCAATGAGCGTAACGCTTCCGCGTTTAGCTTCGGTTCAGTGAGATAAAATTTTCCTTCCAGACCAAAGGATTTTCCAATATAGCCAATGATCTTAAAAGACATATTTTGCCTGAACTTATCTATCAATAATATCAAGTGTCGAACGTGATTGTCCGGCTTTTGCTGATACCGCTGTAAGCAGTGTGCGTAAAGCTTGAGCTGTCCGACCATGTTTGCCAATAACTTTACCAAGATCAGCTTGAGCTACTCTCAACTCGTAAATCGTGTTATTTTCACTTTCTATCTTGGTAACATTTACTTCATCCGGATTATCAACCAAGCGTTTAACAATCGATTCTACAAATTCTTGCATGTCAGCCCTTTCTATTTGAATTTCTAGTTGCTTGTTTATTGATGATCAAAACACCCGGACCCCAGTCAATTATTCAGCAGCTTTTTCTGCTGTATCTTTATCAGAGACAGGTGCTTTTTCTTTCGGCACGTCCGCTGTAGTTTTAGCGGAAGTGGACTCTTCAACAGGAACTTCAGGTATTTCTTCCTTAACAGCAGCAGCTTCCTTAACGGGAGTGGCTTCTTTAACAGGTGCTGCTTCTTCAGGTGCTGCTTCTACTTCCTTCGGCGCGTCCGCTGTAGCTTTAGCAGAGGTGGCTGGGGCTTCTTTTTTATCGTCTTTAGCTTTTTTAGCGAGTTCCCATTTTTGAAGTTCAATTTTCTTTTGATCTTCGGAAATATTTGAATTTTCAAGATGCCATTTCAACATAATACCTTCTTTAGAAAGCATTCTTTTTACGGTATCCGAAGGCTGTGCACCAACTTTTAACCAATGAAATACTCGATCTTCTTGTACGCTGAAATTATTGTTTTCTTTGATAGGATCGTAGGTTCCAATTTGTTCGATAAAGCGGCCATCACGACGAGAGCGTGAATCTGCAACGACTACACGGTAAAATGGACGGTTTCTTCTACCCATTCTTGTTAACCGGATTTTTACTGACACTGTGTTCTCCTTTAGTTCTTCCAGGGCATGTTCTTCATATTTGCCATTGCCCCTTTGGGAAGTTTCATTTTGTTCATTTTTTTCATCATTTTTTTCATCTGATCAAATTGATTCAAGAGTCGATTGACATCTGCTACGTGGGTACCCGACCCGGCAGCTATTCGTTTGCGCCTGCTTGCGTTAATGACATTAGGTTTTGATTTTTCCTTCTTGGTCATCGAATTCAGGATTGCTTGCGTCCTTGTGAACTGTTTTTCATCCACTTGGGCATTTTTCATTTGTGCTGCCCCGGGGATCATATCCAACAAAGAAGAAAGCGGTCCCATTTTTTGCAAACTCTTTAACTGATCCTGAAAATCCTGAAGATCAAATGAGTTCTTCTTGATTTTTTCTTCCAGTTTTTGCGCTTCTTTTTCGTCAAAGGCCTCTTGAGCCTTTTCAACCAGGGAGACGACATCGCCCTTACCGAGAATGCGATTGGCAAAACGATCGGGATGAAATTTTTCAAGATCATCCAAGGTTTCACCCATTGATATATATTTTATCGGCTTTCCTGTAACAGATCTGATAGAAAGAGCAGCACCGCCTCGTGTATCACCATCTAATTTGGTTAAGACAATTCCGCTTACATTCAACCTTTCATTAAAAGCCTTTGCCGCATTCACGGCATCCTGTCCGATCATACCATCAGCCACGAATAAAACTTCCTTGGGTTTCAGCTCCTTATGTATGCTGTTAACCTCATCCATCATGACATCATCAATATGTAATCGACCCGCAGTATCAAAGATCAGAACGTTCACATCACTTTTCCGTGCTTCTGCAAGCGCGTGCTTACAGATCCTCACGGCATTCTTGCTATCTTCCCTATAGACAGGCACTCCAATTTGCTTACCAAGAACCTGTAATTGCTCAATAGCTGCAGGACGGTAAATATCAGCCGCGACCATCATGGGTCGTTTACCACTTTCCTTGAGCTGTTTGGCAAGTTTTGCTACAAAAGTCGTTTTACCGGACCCTTGTAAACCAACTACCATGATCATGGCAGGAGGAAGACCATCAAGTTGTAAAGGAACATGCTCTTCACCCAGAAGATCTATCATCTCATCATGGATGATCTTAACGACCATCTGGCCGGGAGTAATGCTTGTAAGGACCTTTTCTCCTAAAGCTTTCTCTTTTACCTTGGCGATAAACTCCTTGGCAACTGTGTAGTTCACATCAGCTTCAAGTAAAGTCCGCCTAACCTCGCGCAAAACATCGGAAATATTCTGTTCCGTTATTTTACCCTGGCCCCGTAATTTTTTAAAGATCGCTTGTAGATTGTCCTGTAACTGTTCAAGCATATACCGTACTCCAAAATAGCTCAGAAATATAACAAATATATTTTCGAAAGCAAATAATTTTACATTCAATTGCAATATAATGATAATCAAAAACTTATCGCAAGGAAAAATAATAAGTAATTATTTCAAGAAAAACATCTTCATAAGACATAGGGGCACATATTTTTGCGCCCCTACGAGTCAATTATATCAAAAAAATATATCTAAATTATTTTACCGCTTTAACCGTAAAAGGTCCTTTAAAGATAAAAACATTATCATATTCTTTTGTTGAACCATCACTAAGCAAACAGGTTAACATCTCTTTATTAAGATGTTTCATGATATTATCAGCATTGGTACTATCGGACATAAAGTAAACCTGTAAGATCGGATTTTCTCTAAATTCGGTTTTAATACGAACTGTTCCCGGCTCAAAAGACATATGAGATGTGAGATGACCCATTCTACGGAAAGCTGTGGGGTCCTCACCGTTAACAAAATCAATCTCAAAGATATTCATCTTTGCCGGATCTTGTTCATTATACTTATTAAAAGCCCTGTCATAAGCAGAGAAGAATGATTTACGGTACTCAAGATAGGTTACTGTATCAATGACTTCGCCTTCGTTTTCAAGTGAGAAATCAAGTTCCTTTTGAATTGCTTTACCTTCTGACATATATTCATACTCAGGAACTTCGATCAAGTCCTTGATTTCTTCAGGTTTCACTTTTTCAGGATCCATGTAAATTACAACAATAACCGGTTCACCAAACTCAGTATAAAAACCATAAATGCCTTTATTTTTCATGAGCAAGCGATAGACATCTATATTATCTTCACCATCAAATAATTCCCAGATACCCACGCGATACGCTATTAAGCTTTCGGGGGCGTTGTCTAATGTAACATTTTTCTGAATATTATATTTCGAAGGTGAAAAAACAGTGCGTTTTACACGCAAGAGATCAACCATCGTGGTATCGTAGTAAACAATAGCTTTCTTTTTAGAAGCCCAGACATCAAGTCCAACAATACCTCTTGTTCTGGCAACTTTGTTTTTAAGGGAAACTGCAGTACCATAGCAATGAAGTGATGAAAGATCTTCAAACACTTCCTTTTTTACGGTATTCATGGATGAAGCTTCTTCGTAGTTACCCCAACGTTCCGAAAGTGTTGCCATAGGAAATTGTTTAGCCAAGATCAAAGATAAGCCAATCACAACAACCATAACAATCACAGGCATCCATTTGCCACCCTTGACCTTTAGAGTATTATTAACGGGGCAAGATTTTACACAATCCAGACATAAAGTACAATCAGGGTGCGTTACCGGAGTAGCGTCACTTACTTCAATACCTTCGGGGCAATGGTCATCACAGACTTTACAACTTGTGCAAGTATCCTCGCTTCTTTTGACCTTAAATGGGGAAATACTAAAGAATTTAAATCTCAATGCTTCGGTCAGCGCTGTTGCTGCTATAACAACAAGTAGCAACCAGAATAATGGGATCTTAACTCCAATCCACAATAATATAAGATAAAGCAAAATAATGGGACCTGTTACCAGGATATTTGCAAAAACATTGCTCAATGCTCCCAGGAAGCAAAAATATTTACACCAGAACTTCTTGAAAAAGATAGATGCAATGATGACTGCTGCCATTGTTAGCAAAGAAAGCAGAAGAACTGTATCCACATTAAATCCCGATACAGGGCCAAAATAGGGGCATAATTTTTTACACCAGAGCTCAGAAGAGATCATGGTAAAATACGCCGCTAAAAAGAGTAGTACATATTTCCCCAAACGTAAAATACGGTCAGCGATCTTATTCATTTTAATAGAAACGCCCAGACGTACACCCAATTTATTAAACCATTCGCTAACTGTTCCCACGGGACAAAGCCATCCGCAAAACAGTTTACCGACCAAAATGATCATCAATAGAACGCCTAATCCAATAAATACCTGCGTTTCACTGATCGAGCAGGCCATACTACCCAAATTCAATTTCGAACCCAAAGACATTAAACCGCCAAAGGGACAGAATTTTTCCATATCCGGAACAAAGTTTGCTTTGACAGCACCAAGAATCAGTGCGCCAATAACCAAGGCAAGAACAAAAAACTGAGTCAGCATTCTTGTCTTGTTGTGAAACCATTTCTTCTTCATGTTTAGTCCTTTATTTTAACTATAAAATATAAGGTAGAAGAGAGGAAAAAACAAAAAAGAAACGATAAACTTTCAAAAAAAAGTCGTCAGGATTAATCAGGTATAAAGGTAAGAAGGTATTATGGTCGCGAGGATTAATTTGCTAAGAAAGTCAAAGGTCATCAGGATGATTTTTTCCTGGAGGAGGTAGAGACAAGTTGATAAGGTCGATAAAGTCGATATGTCGATAATTCTCCGTTTTGGCGACGATGATATCTTTTGTGAGAAGTGTAATTTAGAAAAGACTTGGGGCAAATGATTAACTCAAAGCTTTGATCTTCTTATCATTAATAAATAAATTGGGGCAAGGTCTCAATGATGTCTTAGAGAAAACATCTGAGAGTGCTTTAAGTCAATCAGTATTAGTTAATAAAAGTGAAAATAACTCTGACGCATGGAGAGATCTCCTTGAATATTGAACAAGGATCAACTTCGCCAAGGCTTCGTCGATTAAAATGAACGATTTTTGATTTAGGAAGTCCTCGATATCGAATGTTGAATCGTTTGAAATATTCAACCCCGACGTATGGAGGGGTTTTTCAATAATGACCCGGGGTGAAACCCGGGGATTTACTATCTCTAAAGCAAAACAACCCTGACTGAAATGGAGGGGTTGATCTTCTTCTGACAGAATAAAGACGCAGCAACTTGTCCGCCGACCTGTGAACCGGCCTGTGCGCCAAAGCTCCGCAGGAGCGAAGGTGTAAGCCCCGAATTGTCGGGGCGCAGGAGGCTTATTCTGTCTAAAAGCTATCCAGTTATCCTGTTATCCTATCAACAAGCAATCCGGTTTATCCTGTTATCCTATCAACAAGTAATCCGGTTTATCCTGTTATCCTGTCAACAAGTAATCCGCTTTATCCTGTTATCCTGTCAAAAAATATCCCGTCATCTCGTTACAAAAAAAGGCCCCGATCTCTCGAGGCCTTTACTAATATGTATAAAATGATTACTTATTTAAGCAAGGTCATCTTTTTGACATCTCTAAATTCACCGGCTGTCAAGCGATAAATATACATACCACTTGGAAGAGCGCTAGCGTCAAATGTAACATTATAATATCCAGCGTCCATCTGAGTATTGAACAATTCAGCTACCTTACGACCCTTAAGATCGAAGATGTTCATTGTTACCATTTCAGTTGCAGGAATCTGGAATTTAATAGTTGTTGCAGGATTGAAAGGGTTCGGATAGTTCTGAGACAATTCGTATTGTTCAGGAACACCATCAATAGCAACTTCAGTAATATCACCATAGAGGAAAGTAGGAATAACCTGATTTTCTTCCTCTGTTACAAGATATGTACGATTTGCGCCACCTGAAGGAAATTCTTCAGTGTTATCCCATGCACCATTACGACGACATTTGAATTCAATGGTCGTTCCGGCATCGTGCCATCCAAGGGATGCAGTGTAAACAGTATCAGCATCTGTATCTGTCATAGGTGTCCCTGTCCAGCCATCAAAAGTACCAATAATATCCAAGGCACTTGACGCAGGATCAAAATCGCCGCGGCGAACCATAATACCCATATCTACATTAGCTGTAACATGGTAATCAATAAAAGAGTAAACATTGACCTTGAAATTGTCAAATATAACTTTTCCGTCCGTTGGATTGTAAACATAAATTCCGGGATAACCTGCTGTTAATACAGGATTATCTTCCTGGCTGATAGGACAACCGGGGAGTAATTCACCATCAATATATAACCAGAATTTATTATCAACGACCTGAGCTTTAAAGTTATGAAAACCTGTTTCAAGTGTATCAAAATCTACACCGGCATTCCACTGTTTGCTTCCGTGCCAACTGCCATCGTATCCCTGGAATTTCAACGCACCCATGCTCGATGTAGCATTTCTATAGACAAAACGATAATATTTTGTTGCTTCGGGATCCGCTTTAATTAAAAGACCTGGGTAATAAGGCTGATCAGCAGAATATTCTTTTTCAATATAAATATCTACAGAAACTTCATAGTTTTTCAATTTCTTGCCAGTATCAACATAAAGCATACCGGTATTTGCATCATCAGCATAAATACCTACATTCGTCATACCGGCTGAATCTGCAGCGACTGTCAAGTTTAAACCACCTGGATTGGCATTGGCTGTATTTTCTACCCAAGTCAAGTCAGGAGTACCATCTGAGAATTCTTCAGTGAAATCAGCTTTAACTTCTTCGTATTTACGGCTCATAATCAAACCATATCTACCAGCAGTCCAGAGCTTTTCACCATCATACTTTAGATCATATAGATAATCGTCAGCAGCACTCATTTCCTGTTCCCAAGTTTCACCGGCATCTTCTGTCCGGTAAATAGCACCTTTTGAACCGGCAAAGAAAGCAACGTCATCACTTACCCATTCAAGAGCATAGGCATCGTCTTTATTTGGGATTTCAAATACGACTTCCAGTGAATCATAGGTATCGCGCATTCTATAGATAAAGTCATTGGCAGGTACAAGGATCACTCCATTGCGTTCTTTGGGTTGACGGACATTCATAGTACCCATTTCCGTTACCTGATAAAAACTATCTAAAGCAGTACTGGCACTCATACACCATTTACCACTATTACCTCCCAAGAAAGCTTTGCCATTACTGAAAACAGTCATACCATAAATGGTCATAGAACTACTCACTGGAATCTGTTCCCAGTTTTCACCTTGATCTGTACTTTTAAGTAACCAAGCAGAACTACCCGCTGCATATACATCACCATTAGGTGCTTGATATAAGGTGTAGATAGATTTATTTGATTCCTGTGCCATGGGGTTATCAATTTTAGTCCATGTGGCGCCAGCATCAACTGATTTAGCAATATATCCGTTAGATCCACCAATTAACATGGTGTTTGCATCAAGTGCTACAGAAGCGAAGATAGATGACGGTGCACCGGTTTCTGCATTACTGGGATATGTCCAGCTAGCACCATCATTATCCGAGAGAGTAATCTCACCACCACTTGTTGCGGTCACAAGAATTTTACCTTTTTCAGGAATAGCTATACTATAAAAAGATATACCCGGCCATTCGTTCAAAGGAACAAATGTTGATCCATCAGTTGTTGAAAATTCCTGTCCGTAACCGGCCCAGATAATTCCATTTGTCATAGATGAAAATGCTTGAGCTTTATATGATTGACCTGAACCAATTCTGAGGGTATCCCACGTAGTTCCGGCATCCGTTGTTTTTAATATTTCTGATCCGGATGAAAAGGCTAACCAATTATCGGTATCAAAAGCTTTTAGACCGTTCATGCGGTCAAAACCATAACTAATATCATATGGATTTGCACATGTCCAGGTATCACCATTATCAGTTGAAAGCCATACAATATTATGATATCCACCAACAAGAATGGTTGATGTACCGGGAACTGCAGAAGCAGTGTACATACGCTTATAATTTACACCAAAAGGAAGTGTAACAGGATATTCTGTCCAGTTAGCGCCTCCATCGTGAGTAGTACGGATTATACCACTGGTGCCATCATCAAATACAACACCGTTATTGGCATCTGTAAATGCAATACCACCATCAAGGATCTCGTCGCATACTACAGTAGTATCCCAATTGGCACCACCATCAGTGGTCTTAAAAAATACTCCGCTATAAACTCTGGGAGATTTTGTAACTGTGTAACCACCGCCAATAAAGACAGTATTTTCATCTAAGACATCGATTACATCCATATCGATCTTATAGTTTGCAGTATCACCAACCTGGGTCCAATTGTCTCCGCCATCGATTGTCTTGAAAACAAAACCATCATCTCCGCAAGCGTAAGCTACATTTTCATTTGCGGCATCAATAGCTGTCAAGCTTACTCCTTCGGGTAACATTATGTCTGTCCAGCTGGCACCAAAGTCAGTTGACTTTTTAACCATATCACCATAAAGAGCTAATACGGTTGTAGCATTTAAAGCTACGGCATCACCTGGAGAATCAATGTCAAGTGGTCCTTTTACAACATCCCATTGACCAAAAGCCAAAGCGGCCATCATCAAACAGGATATTATTGTTAACAACTTTTTCATGTCATTCTCCTTTGTTTTAACATTTTTCTAATTTATAGTTATTTTCTACGAAATGTTAGTATTATCTGATATTTCCTGTTAAAATCCTCGCTATCCGAGGGATTCTGCTTAATAAAGTCAAAATTCGCTCCAATATACCCGAAAGAAAACAAATGTTCAAGCATTATTCCTAAACCAATATTTTGAAAATACTCGGTATTCCAATAAAACTTCGGGACTGTTTTTTCATAATGTAATCTTATGCCGCTGTTAAGCTTTGATGAAAACATCATTTCTGCGCCTGCATAAGCATTCCATTCTATACCGCTTCGCTTATCTTGGAAAGGATAAAGATACTCTATGTAATCATAAGCTACATGTCCAATTCCCCCACCCAGCCAATACTTATTAATCAAAGAAGGTTTGTATTGTATGTTGGCTCCGGCTGTAAAGTAACTTTCTTTGTTTTCAAGGATCAGAGTATTAGAAATCAAGGATTTTCCCCAATCATTATATGTTAAATATTCACCATATAATTTTAGACTTATCTTGTCTATACTGTAAGAACTAAAATCGGTTTTTATATGCAATCCTTGTCTTTCCCAATAGCCTCGTGGTTTACTATAAGAAGTATAAACCTCCGAAGTAGAGCTTCTGTGTAAAAATGATGCGGCAATATTTACAACATTTTCATCAACACGACCAACTCTCAAATGCCCACCAGCTTCCAAGCCATTCCTTACTCTTTTTTTTCTTGATCTCGAAGATGAGTTTTCATTATAAAATACATGATATCCCATAAAGGTTTTCGCTTCTACCTCCACGAAAAATTTTACACTTTCATAATGGGTCTGATCGTCATAATATCTTGCATGCAGTCCGATTCCGAATTTTTCTTTGCGATAATCCAGTCCCATTTTATAAGAAGAATTTCTCATAATTGTAATGGTCTGAGGAAAGGTGTCTTTAAGCCCTCGTTCAACGCCGTAATCTATCAATAAACCAAAAAAGAGGTCTTTTGACAGCTCTGCATTATACATAAATTGTAAACGAGGACCATAATATGCTGTTTTCCCTGCCGAGGAGTCGGCTGTGGAAAAATAATCGTCATAAAAGTCTTTTTCCCTGGAGCCCCACATATCCTTTAAGCGTAGATCTTCATAAGCTAATCCGGCTGCAAAGAATGACTTATTATCGATCTGTCTTAAAGTATAATATGAAGCATTTATGTTTTGTATGACTGTAGGATCATATGTCCGCTTAAATGCTTTATCACTATAGTTAAACCCGGTTGATATCATTTCAAGATTTCCATCAAATTGAAAAGAAGCGGGATCTCCGGTCAGGTAATAACTGTTATTTTTGCTATTACCTATCTTGGAAAAATTAAGACGGGACGTAAATACATCCTCAAAAGCAAAAAGTCCAAGCAAGAGAGAAAATGACAGTATTAGAGTTTTGCTAAATATTTTATTCATGATGATACCCCGGAGTAGGTGTGTTTATTATGGTAAAATCAACACGTGAATTATTGGTATCAAAACCGGGTCTTATCCTTTCCAGAGATTGACCACTATATTTACCCTGTCCTATTCCACCCCAAGATTTATCCAGTGAATAAGGGACTTCTTTAGTGTGGGTTTCACTTGAGGAAAACTCGACACAATCGATAACGGTTTTGATATCTATACCGTCACTTTGATCATAGTCTGTTCCATCGCAAAGAGCTAAACCATCTCCTGTCAAGCCTACCATAAAACCCACCTTGCTTTTTTGGCTAACTTTTCCATTGTTTGTTGTAATATTAGGTACATTGGGATTATCGTAAGCTCCGGCCTCGATCTCGTTAACAAATTCCCAATCTGCATTTGAAAGATCAATAGTTTTACCCCTAATGGGGCCGATTAGGTTATGGTCCATAGCCAGGCCCGCAAGTACAACAAATTCACCCGGCTCTATAGGATATTCACGTCCTGTCAGAGGTGTTCCGGGGAATTGATAAATATATATTACTGATAAAGTATCGGCAAAAAGCTCTGTTTTACTTAATCTTAAAAAAAGCATTCCATCCAGATAAGCTGTATCACTCATGGCGTTATACAGCTCAAAAAATTGATCATAAAAATAAAAGATATTGTTCTTAGGACCACAGGTGTAGATCTCATTAATACATAGACCTCGTTGAGATTGTAGCATCGTAACACTATCGCGATAACTCAGTTCTCCTCCCAAAGAATCGGCTGTTAATTCCAATACCTTGGCTCCAACCACTTCCACCTCAGTAAAAGGAGTCGGTTTAATAATGGAATATGCCTCCGCTTTATAATATGCAAAAGGCAAGCCTTCAAAATGAGCAATACCATTGGAATCTGTTATATCGTAGTATGGAGGCAGATTATAATTCGTTGTCGTTAGTTTTACCTCAACCCCCGGGACAGGAATAGTGCTGGAAATACTATCGCTGTCATCTTCAATTGTAAGCAGGAGCTCGATATTTAAATTACCATCCCTGATGGTAGGCTTTTCTTGGCTTAAAAAACAAGAAACCAATAGCAGAGCAACAAGTGAGATGATCATTATATGTTTAAATTGTTTCATTTTATCCCCTATAGCTGAACACTCATCTCAAGTCCATAATAGATCGGTGAGTTCAGGTTTAACTGTGAACCGGTATAAGGACTGACATAAGTAGCTCGGTTGTCAAAGAAATTATTAATATACAAGGAAACTTCAGCATTGTTACCCAGAGATTTTGAGAGTCTTAAGTTAATTAACCATTGTCCGGTATAACTATTTATTTCAGCATCATACCAATAACTCATTCCCTGATAATAGGTGTAAGTATCTCCATACTCATTTGTACTTTCGTATCCCCCGCTACTGAAACGTTTCTGTTTTTGATAGAAAGGCGTGTACTGTACATCCATGGTGACCCATAGACCATAGCGCTGATTTAGATATGATACTTGTGCATCTAAAACTAATTTGCTTTGCCATTCTATATATAAAGGATACCACAATTCCCAAGCGCCATCAGATGGTGTTGCCCGGTAATCGGGATCATAGGTCAAAGCATCTGAACCATGCTGACTAAAGCGATAGATAAGGTTAAGGGCATACTTAAGATTATTTATGCGTTTGGTCCTGAATGTTAATTCTGTACCGTAATCTTTAGCCCATCCCTGGTTTTCATATCGGGAATAAGTAAAATCAATATTAACCGTATCGGGATTTATTTCATAACCCTCGGGATATGTTGTTGATCTTGGACGATCTTTGGTATAAGAATAATAGCTGGTTAAGGATGCACCCAAAATATCAGATATACGCCAATCAAGAGACCCTTCGGCTTTTTGAGATGGATAGGATTTTAGATCTTCGTTAACCTGATACAATACCTTTTCTGTCACTTTATTTATTGTAGTATCAAGATAAGCAATATGCTTAGGCGCCTTATAGATTTGGTGCAAAGAAACAGATTTAACACTTTGTCCTGCTCCCATCCTTAAGGCAAGATCATCACTTAATTGATATTTTATATTAAAACGTGGTGAAAAGAATTCACCCTGTTTAGCATCAAAAATAGAAAAGCCATCTTTAAAAGAGATCTTCAGACTTTCCGGATTGATCAGATCATAACGCAAGCCTAATAAAATATCCATCTTACGGCCGAAGAGTTTAAAGGACATCTGGTCCTCGGCATAAAGTGAAAATTTTCTGTTTGAGGGATAATCATCAAAGGAAAATGAGCGTTTAGATGACCCTACACCATAATAATTGAATAGAGAATCTATGACAACACCCTCACCATTGTTTTTCTCATGATCCATTTCAAAACCGAGTAAGACTTTATTCTTGGTAGAACCCCAATCAAACTCCGATCTTCTTTTAAGTTTAAATGAAAGATCCCATTCTGCACCCTTTTCAGTAATAGTTGCATTAAAGGGATAAACCATTAAAGAACTATCTATATAGTCAATTGTATCTGTACCGGCTACATATACCGTATCATATAAGGCCAAAATACTACAATAACTGGTATCTATAGAACTCACATCTGCATCAATAGGAAGAAATACTTGATCCGTTACCATTTTTTGTCTGACTTCATCTTGTTTTTTATAATCTAAACCGGTAAATAATTGATAATGAACATTATTATCAGTTTTATATTTTAAATTGATCTTACCCGATGTTCTGAAACCTCTATTGGTATTTTGCATGCGATATTCATCATTGGGTGCTTTATCGTCAAAAATTCGGGTATAACTCAAGCTTGTTAGAGACCTTAATTTATCATCCATGAAATTCTTGTTATAATTAGCAGAACCAAATAAACGCTGATATTCATCACCTATCTCGCGCAGATCGCGTTCGGAATAAGAGTAGTTAATATGATAATTGAAAATAGATTCATCTTTGAACTTATTACCGCCATTGTAGGAAAAACCTTTAGTATCAGGATTTATCTTAGCTTTTAAACGGCGATTGACGGTGTTTTTCTTGGTTTCAACCTTAACAATCCCGTCAGTAAAGTTACCATATTCTACAGATGCAATACCTGTAATAACTTCTACAGATTCGATATTATCAGCAGGAATGGTACGTAGATCTGTACCACCTTGATCTGCGCTACTAAGATATCCACCCATCTTGGCATCACCAGAAATCTCATTTCCATCAAGAATAACTGAGGTACCAAAAGAATCAAATCCCCCCGCAGATTGGTCAGAACGTTTAACTTTTCGCAAACCAATATTTTGAGGAGAAGCAAGTCCTAGCTTTCCGGATTTTTCAACACCGGGGACTAAAGTTAAAACATCACCAAGATTCGATGCCTGCAAATGGTCTATCTCACCGGAATCAATTTTACGTGTGGTAGCAATTTCTTCTGGGACAATATCTCGTCCCATAGCTTTAACCTCGATACCGCCGATCATGAAACAATAAGACATGTCACTATTTTTATCGAGATTCTCGATCAATCTGATCTTGACTTCGTATTTACCCTCTGCACTGACGGAAAAATCGAATAAAGAATTTGAATGAAAGCAATCTTTCATCCCGGCAATTTTATACACGCCTTCAGGAATATCTTTTATAATAAAAAAACCATCCCTATCCGTCATTGTCTGGGCTGAATATTTTGCACCTTTTTGTGATTCAACTGCCACCAATGCTTCAATGATGGGTGCATTCCCTTCATAATTGCGGACATATCCTTGAATAGTCGCCGAAAATACTTTTGGACTGGAGATAAGAAACAACATTATCACCAAAACGATATAGCACATTTTCTTATTCATAAATCCCTTACTATTTTGAATTAGCCTTCAAATCTGAACCTATGATCTATTTTTATTTAAACGCATAATTCAGACCCTTAAATATTAGCATTTTTAAATATTGCAATTATACGATTATTCAAAACCTAATAATTGCAATTTATATGCTGTGTTCCTTACTTATTACAATTTTTTTCCATAAACAACAACAATTCCCAATGGATTGTAATTTATCAATTAATTTTCGTTATTTGCAATATTTTTCTATGCCTTTTTACCTCAATTTCCTATATTGGCACGAAAATTAGGTAATTAAACAGGGAAAATGTATGGAACACGTAATTGAATGCAGGAACCTCACCCATTATTATGGCGACAAGCTGGTTCTAAACGATCTTAATCTTAAGGTTGAAAAAGGCAGGATATTTGGCATTCTTGGTAAAAACGGCATGGGAAAAACAACGACCATTAATATTTTAATGGGTTTCCTTCGTCCAACCAGTGGCCAATGTCTTGTACTCGGAGAAGAATCTCATAAACTATCTCCTCTCACTCGTCAAAAAATCGGCTTGCTTCATGAAGGTCATTTGGCATACGATTTTATGACCATCAAACAGGTTGAACATTTTTATTCACGCTTTTTTCCAGGCTGGAAAGCTGAATATTATTGGGATCTGATGAAAAAATTAGGCCTGAAGCACAATCATAAGATCCGAAATATGTCATGTGGACAGCGTTCTCAGGTCGTTTTGGGACTTATTTTTGCTCAGGATCCTGAACTATTGATCTTAGATGACTATTCCATGGGTTTAGATCCCGGTTATCGCGCTCTTTTCATTGACTATTTGCAAGAATACGTTCGTGATAAAAATAAAACAGTATTTTTAACATCACACATTATTCAGGATGTTGAAAAAGTTGTTGATGATACTATCATTATGGGCTTCCAAAAACTCTTATTGAAAATGCCCCTTAAAAAGCTCAAAGAAGATTTCCATTGCTTTACTTTCCGTAATGCTAATGTTGTGGGAGTACTAAAAGCTGATCATGTTATTACAAATGTAGAATTTTATAATGATAAGATCACACTATACTCATTTAAAACTAAAACCGAAGTATTAAAGCATCTTAAGACTCTGGGAATTACTGCCGATGATCTGGCAGAAGTCTCTATGAATCTCGAAGAAGCTTTCATTGGCCTTACAGGCAAATATTGATCAAAGGTGAAATATGTTAAAAGCAATTTTATATAAAGAATGGATCAAGCTTCGCTGGGCAGTGATCGTAATTGCGGGACTTACCGTGCTATCGCTCGCATACAGTGCAAGTATGATCAATTATTACGTCGAATTTCAAGGTGCTTTCCAAAACTGGATGTATGTCATCGGTAAAAGCCTTCTCTTAAAGAACATTGTTTTTGTTAAGGTTCTGCCGCTGATCACCGGACTGGTTTTTGCTCTACTGCAATTTGTCCCCGAAATGACAAATAAGCGCATGCGTTTATCTTACCACTTACCTATTTCGGAAAAGAAACTCCTCTTATCATCAGTTGGAATTGGTTATATCTTTCTACTTGCTGAGATCATTTTCCTTTTCTTTGGATTGTGGTTGGTAGTATCATTGACTTATCCTACAGAGATTGTAAGTAAAGCGCTTATGTCAAGTATTCCTTGGTTCTTAGGTGGTTCTGCTATCTATTTCATGGCTTCTTTCATTATTTTAGAGCCCTCATGGACTTACCGTATCATTTACGGAATTATGACTTATGGACTGATCACTAAATTTTACGAAGCCAACACTTATGATCAGTATCAAACTCTCTGGGCCTATATTCTTATCGTTGCGGTCATGCCTCTAACCATTATGTTCGCTGGATATCGATTCAGACGTGGCAGCAAATAAGGAAAGGAAATACTATGTTAAATAAAATTTCAAGATACACTATCATCCTTCTTATCGTCGTAGTCAGTGCATTATATCTGCCGGATTTCTTTTCCATGCTTTTCGACAAGAAAGTGACAACTCCCCGCATGGATTATTCGGTTATAATCAATGACTTTGTTTACACCCGAAATCACGGAATGGGACAAAGAGACCGTATGGATATTAAGGGAAATAGCTACGAAGAACGCGAATATTTTCGATTACTTCCTTTTATGTATTACGCAAACTTAGATAAATGGGGTCAATTGCCCGAAGAAATAGAAGGCATTGAGATCTCGTCTAAGATCATACGTAAAAACTCCCAAGTAATCCGAATTGCACCCAAATATGTTAATCCCCCCCTTGTTCCCTTGAACATTATGTTCGAAGCCGAAGGTGATTACGCCGAACTAATTATTCCTGATGATGTTTTTCGCCTAGGAAATACTATTGAGTTTTTAGATCCTACAAGTAACTCAGTCCTGCAGGAAAAATCTAAAAAATTCCAGGATGCCATGAAAAAAATAGGCTTTAAATTTCCTGTAAAACTATCAGCGGCAAATCAAACAAATCGCAAACCCTTTGATGAAGGCTATTTTATTGTCGATGCAAACAATGAGCTTTTTCATTTAAAAATGATTAAAGGTGAGCCTGCCATCATTAATACGGGAATAGGACCCGATCTTCAAATCCGACAGATATATGTTTCCGAAAACACTCGCAAAGAATTCTATGGTTTTATCTTAAGTGAAGATAATCAAGTTTATCTTATCACCTATGATGATTATAAACTCCGTCATATCCCCACGGCTTCCGATGTTGAGGGTCAAAGCTATGTTGCAGATAAAATGACTGTTCGTTTTTATACCTATCCTGTGAACAAGCATATCCAGGTCATTGGAGATGGATTTAATCATATGATCGTTCTGGATAATGATTTTAACAAGAAAGCTGAACACACCATGGAATGGACACCCTATGCTAAACGTCCTGCTTCCATAGCAAAATCTTATCTCTTCCCCTTTGAACTCGACACCTACGATCCTTTGCAATATGTTAAAGTTTCCTTATCAACAAACCTACCGCAAGCTCTTGTTGGTATTGCCTTATCACTTATTGCTCTCTTTATCTTCTCAAGAAAACGCCCTATCCTCGACTATGTGATCGTCCTCTTTACCGGTGTTTTTGGATTGATCGGAGTCTTGTTAATAAAACCCGAAGAATGATCTGACAAAGATATAAAATAATGCAAAGCCTCGATGAAGATCGGGGCTTTTTTATTTTAGACGAGATGACGGGATAAGATTTTCGACGGGATACTTTTGACAGGATAAGGGGATAGCTTAGATTGCTTTTTTTGACAAGATAACAGGATAAGCAAGATAGCTTTTTATTAGACGGGATACTTTTGACAGGATAAGGGGGATAGCTTAGATTGCTTTTTTTAGACGGGATACTTTCGACGTGATAACTCGATAGCCTAGATTGCTTTTTCTTGTCGCAAATAAAATGTACGGGCGACTCCAGAGTCGCCCTTTTCATTTTGGATGAAAATCCGGGATTAAATAAAAAAGATTAACCCCTCCATTTCAGTCAGGGTTGTTTTGCTTTAGAGATAGTAAATCCCGGGTTTCACCCCGGGTCATCATTGAAAAAACCCCTCCATACGTCGGGGTTGAATATTTCAAACGCTTCAACATTCGATATCGAGGATTTCCTAAATCGAAAATCGTTCATTTTAATCGACGAAGCCTGGGCGAAGTTGATCCTTGTTCGATATTCAAAGAGGTCCCTCCATGCGTCAGAGTTCATTTTTCCGAAATATACATCTCACGAAAGAAATCATCTTCGTCCAAACAATCTAAAAGACGCAGCGTCCTCCTTCGCCTCCATTCTCGAAGAAACTCCTGCAAAGCTGGCGGCTACGGCGGACAAGGTGCTGCGTCTCTACTTCTGCCAAGAAAAAAAACATCCTGATGACCTTTTTATCTCCACTTCGCTCCTGCGGAGCTATGTAGAGCAGGCTTCTTTTCTTACCCTCTTATCCTCTTATCTTCTTATCTTCTTCTTTTCTCAACTTCTTACCTTCTCACCTCATTCTCCTGATGACCTTCTTACCTTCTCACCTCATTCTCCTGATGACCTTCTCACCTTCTTACCTTCTCACCTCATTCTCCTGATGACCTTCTCACCTTCTCACCTTCTCACCTCATTCTCCTACTGACACCTATTAACCATCAAGGTATTTTGCATTCTAATAATGATTCTTCGATTATCTCGCACTATTATTTGATTTTCATGCAAATTTATGCTAATATTCAGTCTAAACCATAACGAGGATTATTTATGATAAAAAAGGGATTGCTACTTTTATCTACATGTGTACTCTTGCTCTCGGCGGAAACGGTGACCTTTAAGGGTTATGTGCTGGATGAGAACAAGAAGCCCATGCCCGGAACAAATATTATTTTTAAGGAAACCCTACAAGGTGCTGCAAGCAATGAAGATGGTTATTTTACCATGAAAGTTCCGGTAGGCGACTACACGCTTCAAATTAGTTTTATGGGCTATAAAACTATCGAAGAAAAAATCAGCTTTGGCGCTGCTAAAACAGTCGAAAAAACTTTTAATATGACCTTAGACTATTTCGAGATCGGTGGTATTATTGTTCAAGCGGATAGAGAACTTCTGCCTTCTGATGCCGAAACAAAAACCCGCATCTCCAGTGGAGAAATAGAACATATGCAAGCATCAAGTTTAAGTGATGTGATGCAACTGACTCCGGGAACACGTTTTGAAAACCCGGGCATGGCCGAAAAGAAACAAATGAGCATTCGTGCTTCTAAAGTTGAAAGTGACGCCAGTGACAATGAATATTTCGGTGCTCAAATTCGCGTTGATAATATACCTCTATCAAATAATGCTAACCTACAACTGGATACAAAAACCACAACAAGTGACGGATCAACCATGACCACCGAGAATTCTGGACTTGATATGCGCCAGATACCGGCGGATAATATTGAATCCGTGGAAATTATTCGCGGTATCCCTTCTTCAAAATATGGTGACCTTACTTCCGGTATTATTGAGGTTAAAACAAAGTCAGTAATTTCAAACCTTCGTATTAAATTCAAATACAATTTTTATAACCAAGAGGCCAATATGGGTGGTGGTTTCAAATTAAGTGACAAGCAACACCTTGATTACAACCTTAACTATGCCTATGCCGTGCGTGACAAACGCATTCCCGAAGAAAACTACTCCCGTATTGCCGGTCAGTTAGCTTTAAGTAGTAAGCTGATGCAAAACTTATATACCATGAAAAACCGCCTATATTACACCCGCGCTTTCGATGAACGCGAATTGCGGGAAGATGATTCTTATCTTAAAGAATATTATAATCGCGATTATACACTTCGTTTTGCACACAATAGCACTTACCTATTTACAACAAAGCAAAAACTGGAATTTGACTTTTCGGCAAATTATACCCGACAAAATTCTTACAGAAAACAATTAATCTCTACTGATAACACCTATATTACGGATATGATGGAAGCCGGCACCGATACCGGCATGTATGTTCAGAGTTATATCTCTGAGCTTTCTGTCTTAGGTGAAGCTTACAACTTTTATTACAACCTGAACTATGCTGCAAACTTTAATTTTCTAAAAGCCGAACACAGCTTTTTGGCCGGTGCCACCTTCCGCGATGAATTCAATAAGGGTGAAGGTCGTGTATTTGATCCTCTAACTCCTCCCTCAGTCTCCGGTATTAAACGGACACGCCCGCGGACTTATGATGATCTTCCTTCTTTGACCACGACATCTTTCTATATTGAAGATAAAATCAAAGGGAAGTTCCTTATTCCATTTCAATTGAATCTGGGCGCCAGACTTGAGTCCTACGGCGAAAATAAATTTCTTGCAAAAAATTACGGGGCTTATTTAAATCCCAGGATCAATATGTTGCTCTCACCAACAAAATCAACACAGATCAGACTTGGTTACGGTGAAACATCTAAAGCACCCTCCATGGCCATGCTTCATCCGAATCCCATTTATATTGATGTGGATGATGTAAACAGCATTACAGATTCATTAGTCATTGTATCCACCTATATTTATCATAAAGATAATCCCAATTTGAAAGCTTCGCGTCAGCAAAAACTGGAAGCCAGTATCGATCAACGCATTGGTGATATAGGTCTGAGCATTACCGCCTACCAAAGCATAACTACAGATGGTTTTTCATCGACACTAAGAAACCCCATCTTTGTTTATAAATATGATTATACCATCGATCCCATAAATCCACCTATACGGGATTCCATTTCGACAACTTTTACCATGTATGATAACTCACTGAGCACAGAAACTCAGGGTATAGAAGCAGAGATCCGGACCAAAGCTATTACACCACTCAATATGCGACTTCGAATACAAGGTGCTTACAACTATACCTTTTCTTGGAAGGAAGATGACTATGATTTTCGCGGCTTTATCTATAATCCTGAAATGGGCGAAGATGTGAATCCTTTTTTCACCGAAATATCTTTAGAGCGTGAAAAATTTTACATTAATTATAATCTTGATTTTAAGATCAAAGAACTCGGTGCTTGGGCAACCATCTCGGCACAGCAAGTGGTATTCGATAAAGACCGCTATATTGGTCTAGATGACTCTTTAGCTATTGGTTATCTTAACTCGCATGGCGAAGCCGTTTACTTTAATGAAGCAGAACGTGCAGCTCTTACAAGCAGATCCTTTAAACGGACATACGATGATTATTGGTATCTTGATGAAAATCGTAAAAATATCTGGGTCTTTAATGTGAGGGTCAGTAAATCCTTGGGTAAATCCTCCGAATTCTCATTTTATGTCAATAACTTCTTCAATTACAGACCTTTGTATCAGCGTCAACGAGCAACAAGAGAAGCCTATACATTAGAAAATCCGCCTCTATATTTTGGAATTGAAGTCAGTAGTAAAATTGACCAACTCTTTAAAGGAGGGTTCTCAAAATGAAAAAATACATCCTTTTAATATCACTTATTTTTACTCTACTTATCATCTTGATACCCACTTCTTGTAAGCTAGATATCAACGAACCTTCTTCCTTGCGATTTTCTGTAGAACTTACAGTCGTAGATACAAGTCTTAGCGATAGTGATTCCTTAGTTGCTTTGGCGGAAATCATCATGCAATCCATAACATACGGTGACAAATTCGAAACTGTAACCAATGAAGAAGGTAAAGCAGTCATCCACAATCTTTTGCCTGATAGTTACAATATTCTTGCCAGCGGTAACCGACTTGAGGGAACTGATATTATTTTGATCAATGGTCAGATGCAAGATACATCACTCTACATTGACAATAATGATACGCTGAATTTAAAACTTATAGCTCAAACCTCAAAATCTTCTGCACTGTTAATCTCAGAAATATACTATTCGGGAGCAAAAAGTATTATTCCACAATATTTTCACGATCAATTCACTGAAATTTACAATAACAGTAATCAAACTCTTTATCTCGATAGTCTGTTAATTGCAGATGTTGAATCGGGTTTTATCAATGATTCTTTGATCCACGCTACTCATGCTTGTATGTTTCCGGGCACCGGCAATGATTATCCCATTCAACCGGGTGAATTTATAATTATTGCCCAAGATGCCATCGATCATTCTATTTATCCGGTTAACACAGTTGATCTTACAGAAGCTAATTTTGAATATTATCTAGCTGATAAGGGCGATGTGGATAATCCCAATGCTGCGAATATGCTTAATATACACCATAAATACGGCAATGATTTTTTATACTCTGTTTTTAGCAATGCCATAGTTATCATGGATGTTAAAAATCCTTATGAATATGGATACGATGAGTTTAACCGTATCTTGCTCCATAAAAATGCTGTAATTGATGGTGTAGAATACCGCGATAATCCATCAGAATTAGACATGAAACGTTTGGATGCCAGCATCGATGCAGGATTAGCTGGCGGTATCCCCTCCTATTCTTCTCAGTCCATCGAACGTTATATAGATCGTTATGAAGATGGTAGAATGATCCTTATGGATAACAATAATTCTTCTCTGGATTTCCATGTGAATAAACCACCCACTCCGGGTTGGGTTGAGGAGGCAACACAATGAAAAAGTTAATCATTCTTCTGAGTATTGTTGCCCTGACATTTGCACAAATGCCTACAAGTGAAGCTCTCTTTCTGGATATTCATTCTAGTCTTAGTAATCGTTTGCCTATGCAAAATCCTGCTTATCTTAACAGCGAGACCAGCCCCTACAATTACGCATTCAGTTATTCTTATTTGAATGCTGCCGGTGACCATAAGCTTCCTTTTACTCCCAATGCCAAGAATTACCACACTATTGAAATTTCGGCCTTTCAGGAAATGGATGGCGGTCTTTATTTTGGCGGTCGCTTCGCTTACCGAAACGAAGAGCGTCTCGGCAAATTATGGTTGCATAATGCTGAAACAAATGTCAATGTGCCTTTTTTCTTTGGCGATAGTAGTAGCGGTGATTTTAATTTGAATGGCATAGATTGGAATATTATTTTTTCCTATCCTATTTCCAAGAATGCCCGCATCGCTTTGGATGTTTTTTATAATGTTGATGAACAATTCAAATCTGTATTCCCTAAACCAAATTCAAAACGCAACGATTTGCACCTAAAACCTGCCATAGCCTTAGACAAAGATAATTTCCGTCTGGGACTTAGAGGCTCTTACTTTAATTACAAAGAAGAGATAGAAACCAAAAAATACAGTCTTGAACCAAACCGTACACCTATATTCATGCGTATCCGTGGACTTGATCGTCCATTGTTAAGCTATGCTGAAACAACTGAAGAACGCCTGCAAAACATTATTGGTTACGGAGGCGCAATGGATATCTGTGTTGATAATATTCTATCGCTTGAAGCTAATATAGAAAAGGCAGAAGCGCTGATCACCGATGGTGGCGCCTATCCCGTAGAACAAGGTAATTGGGGCTATCTACGCTTTAATTATCGAGGCAATCTCTTCCTGAATATTCTTGATGATTTTCAAGCGGATCTCTTTTTCTTGCAAGAAAACAATGCAGCTAAGGGAAATCATCCCACAATGGAGGCACAAATTTTCAACATGGCAACTCGTCACTTTGAAGGTGGATTAGGAATAGCATATAAACCTTCATCTCAAGATGAGTGGAAGGCTATAGCAAGTTATGCATTTGAGGACCTGCTCCGTGAAGACACTTTTTTGGGTTTATCTCATTACATTCCATCTGAGATCTTAAGTATAGGTCTAAAAGCTGAACTCCGGCGTGCTGCTACGTCTTTAACATTTGACTTGGCCTACGAATACAACAACCGAGGAGACCTTACAGAATATAATGAGCTCAGCGCATGGTATTACCAGATGATCACGGAAAAAGAAATTATTTTCTATGGTCGGGATACGGGAAGCATTATTGCAGGAGCAAGAGTCACATTCCCATATCAAAACCTGATCTTTGCAATCTCCGGGAACTATAGAAATGTGAGTGCGATAAATACAAACGATAGATATCGTAATGCTATTTTAAAACTGGAAATGATCTTTTAAATATGTGAGATCTAAAAAAATATGATAGTAAGGTTAAGTATGTCAAAACATCTAAAGTATCTTATGCAAGACACACTTAAAAATCTAAGCATCTCATCCTGATCCCCAAAGGTCCGGTGAAAATATTTATTCATACAAAAACTTACTTGAAATGCAAGATAGCTCACAAGAAAAACTATTTGAAGTGAATGACAATTGAGACGCACAGTATCGCGTCTCCCTTTTATAAAATATTTATAAAAGGACAAGCCAGATCTTGTCCAATAAACAGAAAGGTATTTATGAAAAGAATTTTAGTCCTAATGCTCATCCTCATCTCCATAGCATTTGCAAAGTCTCCGGGTTTTGCAGTGATCGTGGACGATATAACATATAACAAGGCTCAGTCAGCCGTAGATAATTATTGCTCTGCTTTAAGTGAAGAGGGCTACAATGTTACTCTTTTGCCTAAAGCCTGGAAAAACCCCGAAGCAGTAAAATCAGCTCTTTTAAAAGCCGGCGATATTGAAGGTGCAGTATTCATTGGCGATATACCTATTGCTATGATCCAGGATGCTCAGCATCTTACATCAGCTTTTAAGATCGACCCGACTCGCTATAAAAGTCAGGCAAAAGTTTCTGTTGCTTCAGATCGCTTCTATGATGACCCTGATCTTGTCTTTGACTTTATTGCTCAGGATGAAGAAAATCCTCTTCTCTTCTATTATAGTTTATCATCAAAATCACCACAACGCATAGAAAAGAATTTTTATAGTGGTCGAATCTATCCACCTATCCACGACGATAGCAAATATGAATTGATTGCAAAGTATCTGGATAAAGCTGCCTATCAAAAACGAAATCCCGAAGTCCTGGATAATGTTATGACTTACACAGGACATGGTTATCATTCCGAATCTCTGAATTCTTGGGAAAACCATACACTGATGTTAAAAGAACAATTTCCACATCTTTTTAAGCCCGGTGCATCTATCAAGAATTACGAGCATACCATGAAACGCAATATGAAAGATATTCTTATGCGAGAGCTTCAGGTGCCTGAATTAGACATGGCAATTTTTCATGCCCATGGTGGCGATGATGCTCAATATTTGACCGGTTATCCACCGGCAGGCAATGCCAGACAAAACATCGAAAATGTAAAGCGTTTTGTTCGTAGTAAATTGCGCACAGCAAAACGTCGCGGCAATCTTGAAGAAGCAAAAGATTATTATATCACAAATTATGATATCCCTGAACATTGGGTAGATGATGTATTTGATCCTGAACGCATATTGGAAGATTCGCTCTATGATGCAAAGATCGATTTGTGGTCAGAAGATGTTAAAAATATGAAAACTCAGGCTGAGTTTTTTATATTCGATCAATGTTATAATGGTCAGTTTTACATGCCAAACTATATTTCGGGCATGCACTTGTTTGGAGAAGGCAATATGATCGCAGGTGTCGCTAACACTGTAAATGTCAGACAAGATATCTGGGCAAACGAACTGCTGGGTTTACTGAAATATGGAATTCCTGTTGGTGAATGGCATTTAACAAGAACATATCTAGAATCGCATATTATTGGTGATCCGAGTTTTCATTTTGCAGAAAACAATTCCAGAAAAACAAAAGCATCTTATCGACGATTATTAAGATCCAATGACCCCTCATTAAGAACCCTCGGTGTTTATAAAATGTCAGATGAACTTGGAGAAAAGGCTGAATCTAAGCTCTTAGATATCTTTGCAAAAGATGCCTCAGCCAATGTTCGCCTGCAAGCACTTAAATCTCTCGCTGAGCTCAGAACTCCGGCTTTCAGAGAACTACTATTAACAAGCATTAATGATCCCAGTGAGTTGATCCGGCGTGTAACCGTCAACTGGATGGGCAAGATAGGTGATAAAGACAACATTCCTGTTTTAGCAGAGCATATGGCTAGAGATATATCAAAACGTGTTTCTTTTTCTGCTAAAACCGCCCTGGATCTTTTATTTGCACATCCCTGCTCCGATGAGTTCTTGGAAGAGATCATTGTTTCCAACAACTTGGATAGTGCCCGCACCATTTACAGCTATAACAAATCACAAAAATGGCTCTATGATGAGATCATAGAAACCATCACAGATACAAGCCTGACAGCCAAAAAACGCATGTCCAAGATTAGGACATTCAGAAATTATAATTTTGCACCGGGTATACAAACACTGCTCGAAATAGCTGCGGATACAAGCGATGACCCCATCGTCAGAAAAAACACCATTGAAGCTTTGGGCTGGTTTGTTATGAATCCGGATTACAAGATTATCATATCAGAATTAGAATCAATCGGAGAAAATGATAAGCCACTTGTTGTTTCCGAAGCTGAAAAATCCATTAAGCGATTGACTGCGGGAGCAAATTTGGTGATTACACCCTAAATTACGAAAAGATAAAAGTACAAAATACAAAGTATAAAGTAAGGGTTCGGAAACGGACCCTTTTTTTATTGCAGATCGCAGAGCTCAGAGTGCTGATCTTAAATCGATTTCTAAATTAACAATCAACATTCATCAATCTGCATTCGAAGACACTCCGTTTTTATTGCAGATCGCAGAGCTCAGAG
>Ga0265294_10001678_pt1 | contig 29768 bp, 28 predicted proteins | sample MunlanPumphouse3_FD_192504 | JGI IMG/M metagenome (GOLD analysis project Ga0265294, IMG submission 192504) | Groundwater microbial communities from a municipal landfill in Southern Ontario, Canada - Pumphouse #3 | ecosystem: Environmental > Aquatic > Deep subsurface > Groundwater | place...
TACTAATGTCAGAAGGCTATAAATTATATCCTGTGTCTGAAGAAATGACACCAGATGGTAATTTTTCTCACATCGCCTCATCAAACCCGGAAGAGTTTGATGCCTATAACGGCTCATTAAAATTAGCTAAGAAAATCGATGCCGATATGATTATGGTTACAGACCCGGATGCTGATAGGCTGGGGGTAATTGTAAAACATAATGGGGCCTATCAAATCTTAAATGGAAATCAAACGGCTTCATTAGAGTTATTCTATATTTTAGAACAACTTACGCTTAAAAATAAACTCCCAAAAGATGGGGTTGTTTACAAATCAAATGTAACCACACCCCTGATGGATGAGATCGCTAAATTATATAATATTAAGGTTCATGAAGTTTTAACGGGTTTTAAGTTTATTGGTGATGCGATTGAAAAAGGAAAGGTACCTTATCTATTTGGCGCAGAAGAATCCTATGGTTCTTTGATTAGTCCTTTTGTGAGAGATAAAGATGCGGTTCAAGCGGTGTTATTCTTAGCTGAAATGGCGACCTATTATCGTGAACAAAATAGAAGTTTATATCAAGTCTTATTAGATATATATACAAAAGTGGGGGCTTATGCTGAAAAGACAATCTCTCAAACTTATGAAGGGGTTAATGGACTGAACCGAATTAGTGAGATTATGGCCTATTATCGTGAAAATGTCCTCAGCTTATCGAATGAAGAGGTTATTAGAGTAGAAGATAATTTGACTCAACTGGCGACTGAAGATAATCACCAAGTTAAAATCGATTTACCAAAAGCGAACGTAATTAAGTTTATTTATAAATCAGGCAACATTGCGATATTAAGACCAAGTGGAACTGAACCAAAATTAAAAATCTATCTTTATATAAAAGGTAAAAATGTTGAAGAGGCGAATCAAAAATTAGGCTCGATTGAAAAAGAAATATTACAGAAAGTGAAGGAAATATAAGATGTATAAAGAAAGACAACTAAAAGTATTAAATGAGGTTAAAGATCAATCAATTACGATTATTTATTCAGGTAAGGCACCAAAAAGAACGGCTGATCAACACTATGAGTATGAGGTAGGTCGTAACTTTTATTATTTAACTGGATTGGTTCAAGAAAATTCTTATTTAGTCTTAATTAAGGGAAATCATAAAACCTCAAGATTATTGTTTATTGAACCCTATGATGCTTTAAAAGCCTTATGGGTTGGGAGTGGTTTAAGCTTTGATGAAGCAAAATCATTAACTGAAGTGGATCAAGTTTTATCTAATTTAACGGTCTTAGATACATTAAGTCGTTTTTTAGGGGATTCTAGAGCAGCTCAATATGGTAAAATCGAATCATTTTATTTTGATTTTCATCGAGAAAACACCGATGAGTTGTTAAGTTATGAAGAGTTTTTAGCGGATAAACTCAAAAAACATTACCCTGACATTAATATTGAAACCGTTCACCCAGTATTAAATCGTTTAAGAAGTGTTAAAGAACCAAATGAAATTGAAGCGATTAAAGAAGCCATTAAGATTACTGATCAAGGAATTCAAACCATGATGCGTCATAGTAAACCTGGCATGTATGAGTATGAAATTGAAGCGTTTTATCATTACACGTTAAAAAAACACGGGGTTAAACCTTCCTTTAAAACGATTGCTGGTTCAGGATTAAATGGCACGATTCTTCACTATGAATCTAATAATAGAAAGACCTTAGATAATGAGTTAATCTTATTTGATTTGGGGGTTGATTATGATGTTTATTGTAGTGATATTAGTCGAACATTCCCAATCAATGGTAAGTTTACTGAAAGACAAAAAGCTTATTATGAAATTGTCTTAGAATGTAATAAAAAGACCATTGAATTCCTTCGTCCCGGTGTGACAAACCAAGAATGGAACGATTATGCGAAAAAGATTTTGGCTGAGGGATTAATTAAACTTGGTAAGATTCAAGATGAAAATGAACTTTCCAAATACTATTACCACTCAATTGGACATTTCTTAGGTTTAGATGTTCATGATGTTGGTGATTACACAGTTCCATTTAAAGAAGGTCAAATCTTAACGGTGGAACCTGGATTATACATTGCTGATGAAGGCATTGGAATCCGGATTGAAGATAACATTTTATTAACCAAAGATGGAAACATCAACTTATCAAAAAACATTATTAAAGAAGTAAAAGACATTGAAGCCTTTATGGCAACAAAATAAATTTTAAATTTAAAGTAAAATAAAAACCACTGATGTAACTATTAGATAGAGGTGATAGTATGAAGAAGTGGTTTTTATTTTTATTTTGTGTGATCGGATTAACCCTTTCCAACACGATTATTAAAGCAGATAGTAATTATAAAGCTTATGAAGAATTGAATTTAGAAAGTGGGAAACTGTTAAGCGCATTTACCAGTAGTGATTTTACTAAATACTATAAAAATGTAACAAAACGAAAGTTTTATGGCTGGCGAATCAACCAAGTCAATACGAATATTAAGGTTACTTACAAAACTGAAACCTTGTTTTCTTATTATAACGATGGTTATAGTAAAATTGAATATACTTATGAACAAACGAAAAAAAATACCAAAACCAGAAGTCTTTCTTCAACGGGCTCGATTGGTGTCAATGTCAGTGGAACAGTTGATAAATTTAAAGGTGGTTTAGATGGCTCTTTAAAGATAACCGATTCCGATACCACTACGGATCTAATTGAAGAGAATTATAAGCTTAAAGTGAGCGTTGAACCGGGAACGATGTTAAATTTATACATTTATGGGGAGGGTTTAATTTCTAATGGTGTAGCCGCAAATTATCTATTTTGGATTAGAACAGCTAAAGGCGGCTATGAGGTATTTACGGTGACAACGCAATATTACCGTTTAGAGATGGTGAAAATCTAATGAGGAAAAAAGTGTTTGTGCCCCTTATAGTCATTATAATAAGTGGTTTGTTGTTGTTGAATTATTGGGCTTATAAAAGTCCAGAAGATCATAAAATGATTGCTCAAAAAACGGTTTATTCACTAGGAAATACGAAAACATTTACAATTAGTTTATACAGTAATTATAAAGGGGCTTATCAATTAGTCGAGGCGGTTGATGTTGCCTCCATTGAAAATAGCAATGGAACGAAAAAGTTAGCCGTAAAATTAGAAAAAATAACCAAATCTAATCAATATCAATATTTAGATGAAACGTATCATAAATATTTGTATCACATTGAACTACCTGATTTAAATGATTATTTTTATATTGAAGAAGCTTATTTTAATCTTAGACTTAAAAATGGAGAAGAAACCAAGTTCATGATAGGCTCGTTTGATTATTACCAACCAACAGAAAATACTTTAAACTTAACCGAATTATATGGACGGAAAAATACATCATTTCCTTCTTTAGACCAAGTTTCTTTGCGGTTTGAAGTAAGTGAGCCAATATATATCGAGTATTTAGTTATTTCATCTACGGATCTGATCCCAGTGAATCAAATGGTTAGAGATGATTCATTAATTCAAATTGATATTTCACCAATTAATAAAACGTTTAATCAATTGTCTTTTAAGTTAATTTATAGTGTAGGCGATAATAGAGTAGAAGAAATCTTACCTTATTATTTATTTTATGAGACAATTGAAAATCCATTAGATTATGGCGTGCTGAATCATGTGTACTTATTTGATTGAAGTGAATCATGTTTCAAAAAGCTTTAATGACCTTCAAGTTATTAATGATTTAAGCCTCAACATTGAAGGGGGAAAAGTCTATTTATTATTAGGTGAAAATGGATCAGGAAAATCAACGTTCATTAAAATGTTGGTTGATTTATATTTGCCAACCTCTGGCATCATAACCAGACATTATGAAGATTTTAGATATGTGCCTGAACTGTTAACAATCAAGAGTGAAGTCAAGGTTCTATCCTATATTAAAGCAGTTTTAAGTTTAAGGGGATTGAAGCGGAATTTAGAGATTGAACTGAATTTAGAAATTGATTTAAATAAACAGTTAAGGCACTTATCTAAAGGGAATCTAAAAAAAGTATTAATCTATTTGGCTTTAGTCGGAACACCAGAAATTTTGTTTTTAGATGAACCATTAGATGGCTTAGATATTAATATGCAAAACAAAGTCATTGATTATTTTCTGCAAATGCCTAATTCAACTTTTATCATATCCACACACGATACAAAGAAGTATGACGCTTTAATGAATATAGAGGTGATTCACTTTGGGTAAGTGGATAAAGTATCACTTTTTATTTTTAATGGATAAGAAGTGGTGGTTGATGGTCTTGATGATTGCGTTATGCTTAACACTGATTTTAGGCTATTTTGGATCATTGTATGAACCCATTACTGAACGTTTGTTAAACTACCAAGAATACAGTGAATCTTATGAAAAAGAAGCGTTTATCGTAATTAATTTGTTGTTGTCTTTATGGGTTTTTATCTCATCTAAAGAACTGTTTTGTTTTGAAGAACCACATGTTGTTACCATTAGTAAAAAAAAGTATCTTATAAGTAAGATAATCAGCTATTTACTATTTTATTTATGTATTACGTTCTTGTTTTATGGCATTTACCAAATTATTAAATGTGTTTCATTTGGCGTCAATCCCTTTAATTATTATTTTATGCTCCATTTAGTCTTGAATGTTAGTATCGTTCATGGTATAACTGTTTTGGCGTTGGGGAAATCTAAAAGTATTTTAGTGTCAATCTTATTTACCCTGTTAATTGTGTTATTAGATCGACTAACAATGTTTGATAATTTGTTAACAAAATATATTACCTTTTTTTATCCAATATTAGACCTCAATCATCCTGTTTATGGCTATATACACGTATTATTAATGATTTTGTTGATTTATTTTTTAGCGATTACAAAACATTTGAAATCTTTTTCTTGACATCAAGTCTTTATTTAGATATAATACTAACGGAATTAAATAAGTGAAAAGAAGAAGTATCCACTTCTCGCCTGATTGATAAGAGTCTTTGGGCAAATAGCACAAACATAAACGTTGACTATTTTAAAGTGGGTATTTATATCCACTTTTTCTTTTTAAAAAGTATAGATAAGGAGTGGTTTATATTAATAAAATGCCTAGTAAGAAAGGTAAAGAAAGTGATTTTTACAATGAAAATATTCCTTTTAATGAAGTGTTAGTCATTACAGATGACGGTGAGAAATTAGGAATTTTAAAACGTGCTCAGGCTTTAAGAGAAGCTTACAATAGAGAATTAGATCTCGTTGTTGTAAGCCCAAACTCAAATCCACCTGTTGCCAAAATCATGGATTATTCTAAATACCGCTATGATCAACAAAGAAGATTACGCGAAATGAAGAAAAGCCAAAAAACAGTTGAGGTTAAAGAAATTAGATTATCGGCTGTGATTGGAGAACATGATTTACAAACAAAGTTTAATCAAGCCCAAAAGTTTATTGAAAAGGGCGACAAAGTTAAAATTAGCTTAAGATTTAGAGGAAGAATGATTACCCACAAAGAACAAGGTTTCGATGTCGTTAATCAGTTCATCAACATGTTTGGTGAAGACATTCAGGTTGAAGCTAAACCAAAAATGGAAGGTAGATCAATCTACGCGACCATAGCACCAATAGCGAAGAAATAAGGAGAACAATTATGCCAAAACAAAAAACTCATAGTGGCCTTAAAAAAAGAATTAAGGTAACCGGAACCGGAAAATTAATGCGTGGTAGAGCATATAAGAACCACCTTGCAGCGAGCAAGACTACAAAGCAAAACAGACAATTAAGAAAAGAAACAATCGTATCTAAGAGTGATGAAAAACGCATCAAATCTCTTATTTCTAATATGAGGTAATAAACCATGCCAAGAGTAAAAAACAGTGTTGTAACACGAAAAAGACGTAAAAAAATATTAAAACTAGCTAAAGGTTATTTTGGTTCAAAAAGAACATTATACAGAACAGCTAATGAACAAGTTATGCGTGCATTAAATTATGCATATATTGGTAGAAAGCAAAGAAAAAGAGATTTCCGTAAGCTTTGGATTCAAAGAATTAATGCAGCTGCAAAATTAAACGACTTCAAATATTCAAAATTAATCCATGGTTTAAGTCTAGCTGGTGTTGAAATTAATAGAAAAATGTTAGCTGATATCGCCATGAACGATGCAGAAACATTTACAGGATTAGTTAATATCGCTAGAAATGCAATTGATGGTAATGTTGCACCAAAAGCCCCAAAAGCAGCGAAAAAAGTTGAAGTTAAAGCAGTTGTTTCTGAATCACAAGACTTAAAGGCTTTAAAAGTGGTTGAACTTGTAGAACTTGCAAAAGAAAACAATATTACCGGCTATTCAACCATGAAAAAGGCTGAATTAGTTGAAGCTTTAGAAGCTTTAAAAAAATAATTAATAACTAGATTATTGATAATAAAAAGACACCGCGTGAAGTGCACCCCAAAAAGTAGAACCTAATAAAAAAAGGTTTCTACTTTTTTTGTTTTCTTCTAGTAGTATTGTAGAACTCAATCCACTCATGTACTAAACCTATATATTCTTTTATGCTTGTGATATTATTATAGAGAGTCTCCTTCTTTAATAGGGAGTGGAAACTTTCTATTGCAGCGTTATCGAGCGGGTTGCCTTTTCTGGACATTGAAATCGTAATACGGTTGGCCTCGCAGATAGCTCTATACTCAGTTGAAAGATACTGAGGCCCTTGATCCGAGTGGAGGATGAGACCACTTGGATCTTTTCTTTTAATTGCGTCTAGTAAAGTGGTTATCACTAGCTCATTATCGTTTTGTTTACTGATATGATAAGAAACAACCTTTCTTGTTTCTAAGTCTAGTATTGTAGATAAATAAGCACGTTTTCCATTAATGATTAAGTACGTAATATCTGTTACCCAACCAGGTTGATTAAAGTTTCTTTTCAAGATATTATCCTTAACATTTTCTTTAATATATTGTTTGGAATAATTCTTATATTGCTTGATGTATCTAGGCTGTAGACCATATTTGTTCATAAGTCTTAATACTCTTTTATGATTAATCTGATGACCTTGTTCTTGTAGTTCCTCCGTGATTCGTCTATAACCATAAGTTCGTTTTGATTGATCAAATACGTTTTTAATTATCAAATAATCATCGTAATCTTGGTCATAATAATCTTTGTATTTGTAATAGGTGCTGATACTGATTTCCAATACCTCACACATTAATTTAATTCGATATGTGTCTTTATATTTTGTGATAAAAGTCACTTTTTCTTTCGTTCGACCTTTTTCACATAATCTTGAAATTTTTTTAAGATTTCATACCGTTCCTTATAATCGATTACGTCGTTCTTTTGTCGGCCTCTTTTCTTATGAATAATCTCTCCATTGTTCTGTCTATATTGGTATATCCATGTAATTATAGTGCCTGCTGGTACATTATACTTGGTAGAAAGATAGGAATAACTATGTTTACTCGTTATTTTCTCGTTAATAACCTTCTCTTTAAATTCCTTAGTATAATTTTGAAACTGTTGACCTTGTTTAGCCATAAAAAACACCTCCTAATTTAATTATAATAGGAGGTGTTTTAAAATTTAATTTTTTTTGATTTTCTTTTTTTTATTAACTTACACTAAATAGGGTTCAGTCTAGCGTGTCTTTTTTTCTTTTAAGTAGGAAAGCGTAATTAAAATCTTAGAGATGGTTAACAAGAAAAAATCTCAGAGTAGAGACTAAAGCAAAAAGATTTAGATTTATTTTTATTTTAAGTAAGTTGTAAATCAAAATGTATAATATGATCTCCTAAGTGTAACAAATGTATATAAAGTTGATAAGTGAAAACGAATATGATAAATTACACATAGGTGAGGAGGTAATAAAATGAAGTTTAAAGTACGTATTAGTAATAATGAAACTAAAAAACAATTAGAAGATATTTTTGAGAAAATTGGATTTGAGATAACAGAAGAAGCAGATTTAATAATCATCGAAGAAGATCCTATAACTGATATGCTAATTGGTAAGCTGGACGAAGTTTATTACCCTATTAAAACCGAAAATATAATACTGATTGAAAGTTTTGGACATGATATTTTTTGTGTAACAGTAGATGGCAAATTTAAAATTAAAGAAAAACTAAAATATTTAGAGTATGTTTTAGACTCGAAGCAATTCGTTAGGATTAACAAGTCTATGATCATTAATAAAAATAAAATAAAAAGCGTGTCTGCAACTATTGGATTAAAATTTAAAATTATTCTAGTACAAAACAAAGTTGTTTATGTGAACAGAACATATTATTATATTTTTAAAGAGTTTATAGGAATATGAGGTGAGGGTAATGGAAAAATTTATATTGATTTTAATTGTACTAATTGTAAGTATAACAATCCTAACATATTTTGTTTATAACTATATCTATAACAAAGTATTAAACTTGAGATTAAAGAAACAAAAAGAAAGTAAAAAAAATAATTTACCAAGACCATTAACGCTTGTTAACATAGTTTTTATAACACTTCTTAGTTTTTCACTTATAGCAGTATATATTAGTGAAAAACAAGGTTTTTTCATTAAGGATGTGATGCCGAAAATTACAGGCGAGTTTAGTGTTTCATATTTTGATCTTAACAACGCTAATAAAAAATCATCTATAAATGTGTATAACCCCTTTTTAATTGATGAATCAGATATTGAGGGGTATTTAAAGATTGAACTAACTCGTGACGACGATTTTACTTTAATCTTGTATTTAGAAGATACATATAATGAAACACGAGAGTTTATAGTATACTTGAATTATAAAGGGGGTGATAGTTATGATAAGGTACGAAGTCGACTTTTGCCCTTCTCAGATGAGTCATTCAATAATCTAATATTAAATGAATATGAATTTAGCAGAAATATAGCATACAAAGGTAATATAACAAAAGAAATCACAGTTGAATTAGTATTTGAACTTTTAAAATATGACACAAATGAAAATTTGTATGAGACAAAAGTAGTTTTTCGTAAACAGATATTTCTAAGTTTTTAAATGGAGGATAAGTAAATGAAATATATTAAAAAATTATTTTTATTAATACTAGTATTAGCTTCAATCCTACTTCTAGGAACACCTAAAGCATATGCACAAAGTAATGATACGAATAGAAACGAACCGTTGGAAGAGGAAATTATTAAGAATACTCAAGCGACAGAACTTGCAGTTACTTTGAACAATATTTTTCAAGAAAACACAATATTTAAATCGGACGAGAATAGTTATTCAGGTGTATATATTGATGAAGATGATGTTGTCAATATTGGGATTAAATTTGAAAGTATAGAAGAGTTTGAACAATATTCGAGAAATACAAAAAGCATTATAGATAAATATACTAATAATGAAGATGTTAAGATAATCAGAATGAAATTCTCATTATTAGAATTGACAAATGTTAGAGATCAAATTATAGATATTAGAAAAAGTTTTGATTTTGAGATTTATAGCGTAAGTATAATTCAAAAACTTAACAGAGTCGTTGTAATACTTAACGATTTAAATTATAGTGATAATTTGATTAACGAATTGCAAAATAGAATTTACAATTTCAACAGTAATATTTTGCAAATTGAAGTTAAGGATAAGGACTCTACACTGAAAGCAGATACTGCCAAATCAAGTGAAGAGATTAGACATAGAACCAAGTTTTGGTTTATATGGATTACTCAGTGGAAGGGGACAATAGGATTTAATGCAACAAGAAATGGTGTAAAAGGTATAGTAACTAACAAACATGTTGCTCCACTAAATCATGCAATGTACACATCCAGTAACGAGTATATAGGGACATCCTCAATTGCAATATTTAACGGTGAAGTAGATGCTTCATTTGTTCCATTTGCTGATCAAAACGCATGGGATACAACATACGAGTTGCCATATGTTCCAGATGTAACTCCTGAAATTGGTTGGACAAGTGTGGTTGTTGAGGGAACAAGAATAAAATCTTATGGAATTACAACCGGAGTGTTGTATGGCCAGGTTGAATCTATTTATCACTCTGAAAGTGTAAATGACAATGGAGATATAACCTTCTTTACTGACCTCATCAAACACAATATACCAATACAAGGCGGAGACAGTGGTGGTCCAATTTTTCTTTATTATCCAAAAAGAATAGTCTATGGATTGGCAGGTTTGAATTTTGCAGGAAACGGCACTACGGGATTAGCAATAAAAATTGATAAGATAGTAGATCAATTAGGTGTTGTACCAGTAACGAAATATTAGAAAAATAATAGTTAAATGTTAAGGACATAGGTGTATGTAAGTAAATATATTAATAAGAGGAGAATCATATTTGTGATAATCCTCTTTTATTATTGAATAGGAAATTGTATTTTTATATACATAAAATATACTAATTATATTTGGTATATAACGCATGAACGTGCGAGGTTTTTGGTCAATCGCTCCGAGTGAAATTTATTTCACTTTTGGTTATAAGATAGCGATATTAATCTTTTTTAGAGGTTTTCTAACCACTATCAAGATATTTAATAGACAAAAAACCGTTTATAACTTATAATTGGTATATGAAGAAAAGACAATTTACAGCTGCACTAATCATTTTAATAACTTTGCTAGGGACAATGGTTTCCACAGCAATCACAAATAATGATATTGATACCTATATTTATATTATAGGGAGTTATATCATTATTTCTGCGTTAATTTATTGGCTATATGGGATGCCTAGATTAGTGGTCTATTCGATCTATTGGGCAATCATTTTAGGAATAAGTTTTTCGATTCATGAAGATTATAGACTGATGTTAATCTTAATCTTAACCGTTGTTATTGTGATTAATCCACTCTCAGGATTTGAACACTACCTAGATAAAAAACTAAGCCCCTCTGCAACAGAAACATTTAAGTTTAACATGGGAGGCAGATACAAAACATTCTATTTATACAAAAAACAAATGACTGATTATTATCATTTGCCACAAACTAGAAAACTATTCACGAAACCCCTCTATAAATTTTTTAGAACTTTCTTTGTTGTAACGTTATTCACAGCATTAATATTCTTACTTATTTATACAACAAATGATATTATTAGACTACAAGGAATTAATGATATTAATATATTATCGATATACTTTCAGATCGTTATCGCCTTTTTAATCATTTTATTACATAAACGTGGATTTACAACCATGTTTAGATTATTAAGAATCGCCATATTCTTACCAATCATTTATTTGATCATTATGAGTGGATTGGATGATTTGTTAAAATATAGTTTTGTGGCATTATTCGTCATTGGATTTATTGGTTTAGTGGTTACAGAAACATTATTAACTTATACAAGAGTGGATTACAACGCTTATAATTATATTGATCCGATTACGAATCATGAAGTATTCGCAAACGCACTTTATGAACCATTTATTTACAATGAGGATCGTGAATCAATGGTGAAATTCAGCATTGATTCTTCAAAGGATGTCTTCGTTAATAACTTTAAAGAACTACTCGTTTACGCAAATGTTCATAGGTTTATCTTGACAGCCTACACCTACAATAAGGGTTTGGTTGATTTATATGTTGAATTTTACAATAAAAAGCAGATTACGAAAGCATCTAAAAAACTGGAAACCATTTTTAAATCAAAAACGAATATTGTTGAAATAACAGATCCATTGTTTTATGAAAAAACATTCTTACATAATCATGAGTATATTATTACGAGAGCGTTGACGCTGGCGCATTTGTTAAAAGATCTAGAAATCAAGGATGAGGTGATTATTTCAACCTCAATGTATTTTACAAATATCGATTCTGCAAGAACTTTATTTAAAAAATACAATATCAACCTACTAGAAAATAAAACCGATTATTGTTTACTTGAAATAAATATTTCCGTTAAAAACATTGATTTCATGATTGAACAAAGTTTACGTGATGTCTTATTAGATATGTTGGTTAATGGTGGCACTTTTGTAAGAGTTATGGTATATTATTAAAAATAAGGAGAAAATACAATGGTAAAAAAAGCAGTTATTCCTGCAGCAGGTTATGGAACTAGATTCCTACCGGCAACTAAAACAGTTCCCAAAGAACTATTTCCCGTGATTGATACACCAACAATTCAATTTATTGTTGAAGAAGCGATTAATGCTGGCATCAAAGAAATCTTGATAATTACATCGGCTTCAAAAAATGCAATTATTGATCATTTCGATAAAAATTATGAGCTTGAACATATTTTAAAAGAAAAGAACAAAGATGTGGAATTGAAAATTGTTGAACATGTGTCAAACTTAGCCAACGTTCACTTTATTAGACAAAAAGAACAATTAGGCTTGGGTCATGCGATTCTACACGCAAGAGCTTTTGTAGGTGATGAACCGTTTGCGGTCTTACTAGGGGATGACTTATATATGGGTAAAGTGCCCGCAATAAAAGAATTGATCGATGAATATAATAAGTATCAATCAACTATTGTAGGCACCCTAGAAGTTAGTCCAAGCGAAACTAAAAAATATGGCATTTGTGATCCAGAAAAAGCGATGGACAGCAAAACCTATAAACTAAGAGGGGTTGTTGAAAAACCAGATCCTAGTGTTGCCCCAAGTTTAAGCGCAATTGGGGGGAGATATATTTTAACCCCAAAGATTTTTGAATTACTCGCAACCCAAAGAAAAGGGGTTGGTGGAGAGATTCAATTAACGGATGGCATCTTAAATTTAATGAATTATGAATCGGTTTATTCACATGATATTGAAGCACGTCGTTATGATATTGGGTCAAGAATCGGTTATATCGAAGCGATGATTGATTTTGGATTAAGCCGAGATGATTTGAAAGAACAAGTAAAGAGCTTATTAAAGAAAAAGGTTCAATCTCTATAGTTGCCAATTTGGTTTATATTTGATATACTATAGGTGCCTGGAAAGTCCGGTAGAACCCAAAGCACAGAAACGGAAATTTAAGGCTTGTAGGGGTAGAATGCCTATTTATTTAGGAATCACGAAACAAGCCGATAGAGATTACCACTATATTATTTTCGTTCTTACTTACTTTCTGGGTCTTATTTTGATTAAATGATAAAGTATCGATTAATCCCGTGACTCACACAATTATAAAAAGCGTTTATGAACGCTTTTTTTATTGCCTTTTCGGTATTTTTTTTATATAATTAGATTAGGTGATAATATGCTTGGAGACTATCAAAAAGTCAATATTGATTCTAAGGAATATTTAAGCTTTTATCCTTACTCTTTAAATGGATTATTAATCAAGTCAAAGAAAAACCCAGAAACCATTCATTTAAGTAGTGAGATTGAAGCACTTTTCCCTCTAGATACGCCCTCAAACAAGTTTTTCCTACGCTTAATTCAAGATAAGGAAATGTTAGATAGTTTGAAGCGTTCTGATGTCGAACTACAATTTAAAGATATTTATGCCTCAAGTGGCTTTAATCTTTTCTCTAGTACACTTAAACAACGACAATCTCTCTATGACAATGCACCAAGTGAACTTAAAAGATTGGGGTATTGTAATAAGTTTTTAAAGTACCTTCATTTTGAATTCTTTAAAGATAAACCAGATTATTTACCAGGACAGTTTAGAAAAGGGATTACTTTTTTAGGCTCTGAAGATATTTTAACGGCACCCTTTGTTTCGGCAGATTATGATCATATGCAAGATAATATGGATGAGATGGAACTATTTATGTATCGTGATGATATCTCAATCTTTATTAGAGCGGCTTTGCTATATTACCAAATTATGGTCAACTTACCTTTTGAAAAAGGGAATGAAGAAGTTGCCCGAATGGCAAGTCAACTATATTTAATAGAATATGATGGCTTACTTCATTACATTCCTTTGTCTAAACATTTGAAAAACATTGAAACAATTCGTTTTGAAGCGATTAAAGAAAACAATATCCATGTTTTCCTTTCCGCCTATTTAAAAGCGATTAAATTGGCTATTAAAGATGCCAAAAGAATGATTAAAGGTTATAATGCCTTAAAAGTTAGACAAGAAAATGTGATTGAACGCAGTGACCATACGATTTATCAAAAACGGCGTTTGTTAGAAATATTACATCAAACCCATAAAACAATTTATTTGAAGAGTGAACCGTTAATGGAACGTTTTAACGTGTTACCAAAGACAATAGTAAAAAGATATCGTTTATTAATTGACTTGGGATTGGTTAAACAAAAAAAGAATTATGATCGAAATCTCTATTATAATCACGCTTTATTAAATATTTTAAAATGAAACCCGTTGTTATTACTATTACAGGCGGCTATTTAAGAGGCCGTAAAATTGTCAGTTATAGTAATTTAACCAGACCTACCGCCCAAAATGTAAAAATAGCTGTGTTTAATATGCTGTTTCACGTAAAGGGTATTGGGCTTGATTTATTTGCTGGGTCTGGTGCTTATGGAATTGAGGGTATCTCAAGAGGCCTTGATAAAGTCTACTTTAACGACATGAATAAAGAAGCCTTTAAATCTATACAAGAAAATATTCAATCTTTAGATTTATTACCAAAAGCTTTTCTTTCTAATAGTGACTACCAGTCTGCTTTAAAATATTATCAAAAAGAAAAAATCAAATTTGATATCGTCTTTTTAGATCCGCCCTATGAATTAACCGATGACATATTTTTAGACATCTTTCAATGGATTGGTGAAACACAAGCAAGTGGATTAAAGGTCGTCGTTGAAAGAGATAAAGGAAAAGTTCAATTGGAAATACCTGGGTTTAATTTGATTAAAAACAAACAATATGGCATTAAACAAATCACAATATATGAAAAAGATTAGCCCCAAAAGCTAATCTATTTTTTTCGAAAAAAAACGCACTAGCGTACGTTTTTATCGTTCTGAAATTGCGTCAACAGGGCAAACTTCTTGGCAAGCGCCACAATCAATACAGACTTCTTCATCAATAACATAGATGTCACCTTCAGAAATACATTCAACTGGGCATTCCGCTTGGCATGAACCGCATGCGATACAAGAATCATCAATCCATCTTGGCATATTCATCACTCCTTGAATACATTGTAACTGATTAGGCCTAAAAAGTAAAGGTGATTTTGACTATTTAATTAGTTGATAAATAAGGGAAAATAGGGTACAATGAATGGGTATAAGGAGTGAAGATTATTATGATGGAAATTCAAATATGGCTATTTGTAGTCTCATTAGTGGGTGTCTTACTAGTGGGTGGTATTATTGGCTTTTTCTTAGCTAGAACTTGGTTTAAGAAATACTTAAAGAAAAATCCTCCAGTAAATGAAAAAATGATTCGTGAAATGATGCGTCAAATGGGAAGAACCCCATCTGAAAAACAAGTAAGACAAATCATGGCTTCAATGGACCAAAACAAATAAACAGTGTTACCCATAAGATTAAGCGACTGCTTGATCTTTTTTTTAAAAAAAACCTGTTAAACTAGAAGTTAGTTCAAACAGGTTATTTATTTTGTTCATCGTTTTCTTTCTTGCTAAAACTCATTTTTCTTTCAGTACCATGATATAAACGTTTGTAATTGGGGATATGTCTAATAAAAATAAACACAATCAAGGCGATATAGATAATAAACATGAATAAATCAGTTTGAAGTCTGTTTTGAATTAATAGTTGAATAAAAGTAGCTACCCCTGCTGATATCGCTGCAAAAGTAGAACCTAGTGAAGCATAATGTGTGATTTTAACGGTAATTAGATAGACCAGTAGACAAATAATACCTGGAATTGGTGTTAAAGCTAAGACAACACCAAGTGAAGTCGCGACTGCTTTACCCCCTTTAAATTTTAAGAAAATTGGGAACGTATGACCAAGAATAGCTGCCATACCAAATAAGACACTGTAATCATAAAAATGATTAAAAATTTCTAAGGTAACCGTAAAACCATCTAGGGTTACCGGTAATAAATATTTAACCACAATAACGACTGTAGCAGCCTTTAATGCGTCTAAGAAAAGGGTTAGAAAACCAAGTTTGGCCCCCATCACTCTGATGGCATTTGAAGCGCCAATATTATGACTCCCATGTTCACGTAAATCTATCTTCAAAAATAGCTTACCAACAATCAGGCCATTCGGTATTGAACCTAACAAATAAGCCAGTAAAAATAAACCGATTTTAAGAAAGATATAGTCCATTTTTCCACCTCAATATCAAAATTTTACACCTTAACGATTTAAAATGCAAATTAAAATGTATAATCTTAAAGAAATTGTGTTATTTAGCATTGTTAAATACATGTTTATTTGTTATAATTAACTCAAAAGTAAGGACTGATTTAATGGATCAAATGAATAATAAATACACTGAAGAGTCAATTCAAATATTAGAAGGACTCGATGCGGTTAGAAAACGACCAGGGATGTATATTGGGTCAACTGACCAAAGAGGGTTACACCATTTAGTTTGGGAAATAATGGATAACGCCATCGATGAAGCTCTATCAGGATATGGAAATGAAATTATTTTAACAATTAAAAATGATAATAGTATCGAAATCCAAGACTTTGGACGCGGTCTACCTTATAAGCTACATAAGAGTGGCAGACCCACTACCGAAGTTATTTTTAACATGCTTCACTCAGGTGGAAAGTTTTCCGCGACTGATGGTTATAAAGTGAGTGGTGGTTTACATGGGGTTGGTGCAGCAGTTGTAAACGCATTATCAACCTTTTTAGTTGTCACTATCAGTAGAGACGGTTTAATCCATCAACAACGTTTTAGTGAAGGTGGAAAAGTGGTTAGCGAACTTGAGAATTTAGGCACCACTCGGAAAACAGGGACAACCATATGGTTCAAACCAGATCCGAGGATTTTCACGACCACCTTATACAACTATGATACCATTAAAGAACGCTTAAGAGAAAGTGCTTTTCTGATTAAAAGTCTTAAAATAGTTTTAAAAGATGAAAGAACCAATCAAACAGAAACGTTCCAATATGAAAAAGGAATCGCTGAATATGTTGACTTTCTTAATAAGGGAAAGACACCTTATCATGATGTAACTTCATTAGACGGTAATTATCAGATTAAAAAGGATAGTATTATTGAAGTTGAAACAGCATTTCAATTTACGAATAGTTATCAAGAAAATATTGTTTCTTTCGTAAATAATGTTAGAACTAAAGATGGGGGAACCCACGAAACAGGATTTAAATCGGCCTTAACAAGAGCAATCAATGATTATGCGAGGAAATATGGTTTTATTAAAGAAAAAGAACCCAATATTGAAGGCGTTGACATTAGAGAAGGAATTACAGCCATTGTTTCTTTAAGAATCCCAGAAAACTATCTTGAATTTGAAGGACAAACCAAAGGAAAATTAGGTACTCCAGAAGCAAGAAATGCCATGGAAAATGTTATTTATGACCAACTTACTTATTACTTAGAAGAAAATGCTGAATTTTCTAGTAGTTTAATTAAACGTTCCAACGACGCTTATAAAGCAAGAGAAGCGGCACGAAAGGCGAGAGATGAAGCTAGAAGTGATAAAAAGCGCAATAAGAAAGAAGTTAGTTTATCTGGAAAACTAACCCCAGCGACCGGAAAAGATAAAACGAAGAACGAATTGTTCTTGGTTGAAGGGGATTCAGCAGGTGGTTCCGCGAAACAAGGTAGAGATAGAAGATTTCAAGCAATATTACCACTGCGCGGTAAAGTTGTAAACAGTGAAAGAACGGCGCCAGAACAACTATTAAAAAATGAAGAAATTAATACTATCATCTATACGATTGGTGCCGATTATGGCGTTGATTTTGAGATTACAAAATGTAATTATGATAAAGTCATCATCATGACTGACGCTGATGATGATGGTGCGCATATTCAGGTGTTATTGTTAACCTTCTTTTTTAGATATATGAAACCGTTAATTGAAGCAGGGAAGCTCTATATTGCGTTACCACCACTTTATAAAGTAACCACAAAAAAAGGGTCAAAGACTACTTCAAATTATGCTTGGAATGAAACACAACTAAAAGAACTCACAAAAGAAAATAACGCAACGCTTCAACGTTTTAAAGGTTTAGGTGAAATGAACTTTGACCAATTATGGGAGACAACCATGAATCCTGAAACGAGATCTTTAATTCAAGTTCAAATTGAAGACGAAGGTGTTGCTGAAAAGCGCGTTGGTATTTTAATGGGCGATAAAGTTGCCCCAAGAAGAGAATGGATTGAACAAAACGTTGATTTTGTTAGCGAAGATGATTATCAAATAAAGGAAGCATCTTATGAGTAAGAAAAACACTTTAGAAACATTCATTGAGGAAAGAATAATTAAAGAAAACTTAGAAGACGTCATGGGAGACCGTTTTGGACGTTATTCTAAATATATCATTCAAGATCGTGCTTTACCTGACGTCCGTGATGGCCTAAAACCAGTTCAAAGACGTATTTTGTATGGGATGTACAAAATGGGAATTACTTCAGACAAACCATTTAAAAAATCAGCCCGTATTACAGGAGAAGTCATGGGTAAATATCACCCCCACGGTGATTCATCCATTTATGAAGCAATGGTAAGGTTATCTCAACCTTGGAAACAAGGTGTTACTTTAATTGAAATGCATGGTAATAATGGCTCTATTGATGGTGACTCCGCCGCAGCGATGCGTTATACGGAAGCGAGATTAACCAAAGAAGCTGAAGCTTTATTAGAAGATATCGATAAAAGAACCGTTCCATTTATACCTAATTTTGATGACGAAGAATTAGAACCCACTGTCTTACCGGCTAAATTTCCTAATTTACTCGTTAATGGTGCCAGTGGAATTTCCTCAGGCTATGCAACTAAAATTCCACCACACAACTTAAAAGAAGTTGTGAATGCGACAGTCTATAAGATTGAACACCCTGATATGACTTTAGATGATTTATTGAAGATTTTACCAGGTCCTGATTTTCCGACTGGTGCGATTGTTCAAGGACATGAAGGCATTCGTCAAGCCTTTGAAACAGGCGCCGGAAAAGTAATCATTAGAAGTCGAGCTGAAACTGAAGAAATCGCTAAAGATACTTACCGAATTGTGATTACTGAAATCCCTTATGAAGTTAATAAAGGTGACTTGGTTAAACAAATCGATATGTTAAGAATTGATAAGAAGCTGGAAGATATCAATGAAGTTAGAGATGAATCTGATAAAGAGGGCTTAAGAATCGCAATTGATCTTAAGAAAGGCGCTAACGTTGAAGTTTGTCTAAACTATTTATTTAAGTCTACAGAACTTCAAATGAATTATAACTATAACATGGTGGCAATTAATCAACAAAGACCAGTCCAGCTGGGTGTTTTAGATATCCTTGATAGTTATATTAATCACCAAAAAGAAGTTATTACAAATAGAAGTAACTATAATTTGAACCGTTCACAAAAAAGATTACATATAGTCTTAGGTTTGATTAAGATGGTTGATATTTTGGATGATGTTGTTTACACCATAAGGAATTCAACGAACAAACAAAATTCAAAAGAAAACTTAATGAAGAAATTTGAGTTTACCGAACTTCAAGCAGAAGCAATAGTAACCCTTCAATTATACCGATTAAGTTCCACCGATATTAATGCCCTTATCAAAGAAAAGAGCGAATTAGAGGATTTGATTAAAGAATTAGAAGAAATCTTAACCGATGAATCAAAGCTTTTAGGCACTATCAAGAAAGAATTAAAACAGATTTCGAAGACATTAGGCACTGAACGTCGTTCCACTATTGAAGAAGAGGTTGATCAAATCAAGATTGATAAGATTGACTTAATCAGTGATGAGCAAGTTCGAGTTGGGGTTACAAAAGATGGTTATATTAAACGTTCTAACCTAAGAAGTTATAAAGCTAGCCCAACGCCAGGATTAAAAGAACAAGACGGTATGTTATTTGATGAAGAAGTATCAACCCATGAAACTTTATTGATGTTCACAACGGGTGGTAACTATATATTCATGCCAGTCTTTGAATTAGAAGAGTTTAAGTGGAAAGATTTAGGCACTTATATCAACAACATCGTCCCAATCGATAAAGACGAGTATATCATTAAAGTATTAGCGATTAAAGACTTTGATGAGCAAACGAACTTACTACTAGCAACAGAAAGTGGTAAAATTAAACAAACTGCCCTTAAAGACTTTTACGTAACACGCTATTCTAAGCCTATTAGAGCGATGAAACTGTCTAAAGGTGATGAGTTAACTAGCGTTGAAATGGGCACTAAATTTAATATTATTTGTTTTACACAACGCGGACAAGCGCTCCGGTTTAGACAATCAGAAATTCCTGTTTATGGCACTCAATCCACCGGAATTAAATCGATGCAAGTTAAATCAAAAGATAAACTCGTTAAAGCTATCTATGCCAAATCATCAGATGATTTCTTGATATTATCCAGCAAAGGGAATATTAAACGTGAAAAAGTTGATAATATACCGCTTAGTAAACGTTTAAGAGCGAGCGTTATTATTTGGTCAGATAGAAACCGTAACCCACACTTTATTAGAGATGTATCAAGACTTTATACTGAACAGGTCGCGGCGGATGTCCCAATTTTAATTACCGCTAAAAAAGGTTCGATTACCTTTAAAATATCAGATTTAAAACCATCTGTGGCAGAATATGGTAAAAAATATTTGTCCGACACCACTTATGGAAAGAGTTTGTTCATCAATTTAGGTCAGGTACCTGAAGAGGCAGATTTAGATTTAGTCGATGAAGGTAATGATCTCATCTATGAGGACAAAACAGAGACTAAACCCAAACAAAAAGTCTCAACGCACATCATTGAGGTCAATGATATTGATGAGGCGGATGAAGACGAAATAATAGAAGATAAAAAAGTCAAAATAACGAAGTTATCTTTGTTTGATGACGAATGGAAGGAGTCTTAAAAATATGGTTATTACGATTAATAACAAACCGTACACGTACGAGAATGGCACCACTTTAGAAGCCATTATGAAGGATTTAAGTATTAAAGCCTATGCGGCCACAGTAAACAATAGAATGCGTGAATTAACCTATGAGGTCAAACGCGATTCCGTGGTACAGTTTTTAGATTTAACGAATAGAGACGCGATTAAAGTTTATGAATCAACTCTTAGATTCATCATATTGATGGCAATTAGAAATTTATACCCAAACAGTAGTGTTAAGTATAACTATTCTATCTCACGCTCTATTTTAGTGATTACTAAAAATTTAGGGGTTCGTTTAACCCAACAAGTGCTTGATAAAATTGAGGCTGAGACTAAAAGACTAATCACACTTGATTTACCGATTAAGCGTCAAAGAATGGAAATTGATGTTGCCTTAGATTATTACAACAAAAAACAATTTTTTGATAAGGCAGAAGTTCTAAAATATCGTGAAGAAGATTATGTAAATACCTACAAATGTGATGATTATCAAAATTACATGTTTGGGTATATGGCCCCTTCAACAGGCTATATTCAAGATTTTAAGTTTGTGTTATATCCACCAGGATTTATGATTCAATACCCAAGAAGTGAAGCCAACGGTCTAATTCCGAAGTTTGATGATGCCCCAATATTTAATAAAACCATTAAAGAAGCTTCTAAATGGGGAAAGATTATTGAAGGCGATACCATTCCTAAGATTAACCAATACGTCGAAAACGGTCAAGCGGTTGAATTCGTTAACATTTGTGAAACCAAACACAATCGTCAGTTGGCACAACTAGGGGATGAAATAGAAACCAATATTGAAGATACTAGACTAATTTGTATTGCCGGTCCATCGAGTAGCGGCAAAACAACTTTCTCAAACCGTTTAAAGATTGAATTGTTAAGCCGTGGCATTAAACCGGTGATGATTTCCATTGATGATTATTACAAAACTCGCAATGAAGCCCCACTAGATGAATTTGGGAAACCCGATTTAGAACATGTTGAAGCCCTTGATTTAGCGTTATTTAATGAACAAATTGTTAAATTAATTAACGGTGAAGAAGTGACACTTCCCAAATTTGAATTTAAACTAGGCACTAGAGTTCCCGGTAAGACAATCAAGATTGATGAAAAAACGCCAATTATAATTGAAGGTATTCACGCGCTTAATGACCTGTTAACCCCAAGTGTTCCCTCACATCAAAAATATAAAATATTTATTGCCCCACAAACCCAGCTTCATATTGATAACCATAATCCAATCAGTTTTACAGACTTAAGGTTATTAAGAAGAATGGTAAGAGATCAAAAATATCGTAATTCACCCGCTGAGGAAACATTAAGCATGTGGCCAAGTGTTAGAGCTGGCGAGTTTAAATGGATTTATCCGTTCCAAGAACAAGCTAATTTCGTCTTTAACAGTGAATTAACGTATGAATTTTTAGTATTGAAAAAACATGCTTACAGATCATTAAAGAGTATCTCAAGAGATTCAGAACACTTTATTACCGCCAATCGCTTATTAAAGTTCTTGAAATACTTTAAAGAGATCGAAGATGATTTAGTGCCTAACAATTCTATTTTAAGAGAATTTATTGGTGATTCTGTATTTTAATAACGAGCGCACATACGTGCGCGCGTTCAATAATAATTTTTATGATTTCTTAGGAAATGAGGTGATAACTTGCAATGTTTATCAAATATGGAAAGAATTCAAATCGTCAATTCTTTAATGATGCAGCTTTTTAAACTCTATGAAGATAAGGGCAAAGCTTATTACTACAAACAATTGTTCTCAAAAGATGATCAAACTTTTGTTAAAAACACTTTAGAAGAGGATACTGAGAGTATTGCGAAATTTTTAGGTCTTGATATCACCGCCGCTAGAATTAAACTTTTAGCGAATCAAAAGCGTTCTTATAAACCAAAGAAAAAAGATGAAGTCTTATTACTTAACCTTAAGGATGCCTTAACCAAGGTTCAAGAAATGAGTGGTGATTTCACGCTAGTACTTAATGAAGTAACTGATTTAGTCACAATTCTATTTAGAGGTTATGAAACCGTCAAATTCAATAAAAAAGGCACTAAAGTGACCAAAACAACGAAAACCTTTGAGGAACTATCAAGTGATGCGCAACTTCAAAAGCTAATCGACCAATATCATACCGTCTTAAAATCCAATAAACATGAATTACTTATTGTCATATGTAATTTCTATGTCGATTTTATCAAAATCGAACCTTTTAACAAATATAACGATATTATTGGTTTGATGTTAATCTACACCATCATTTCAAAAGAGTTTCAAGTTTGTAGGTACGGTTCATTCTTTAAAGCCTTATTACCGGTTAAGGATCGTCTTGATACCGCATTAATTCAGGCAAATTATGACTGGGAACACGGTTTAAGCCAAACGGACGCCTTAGTAAGGGTTATTATTGATGTTTTAGAACAGCTACATAGGGAAGTTCAAGGCAAAGAACATATCTATTCTTTTGATATAAAATTAAACAAGACAAACACGATAGAATCAATCATAATGAATGGTCCAGCGGTATTTTCTAAGAACTATATACGCAATAAAGCCCCATTGGCAAGTGAATCTACCATTAATCGGACACTTCAAATGCTTAAAACACAGGGCACAATAAGGTCTCTTGGTCAAGGTAGGTCAGCTACCTGGCAAAGAGTAAAAGATCCACACGAAAAATTTAACGTACAACAATTAACTTTGTTTAGTGAAGAAGACTGAAAATATTTTCAGTCTTTTTATTTGGATAACAATTCATAGTAAAACAGTAAAGACAAAAATAAAATAAATATCGTATTTTCTTAAATCACAAAAAAAACAATCTTACTAATTTAGTCAATAATTTTTTTTAAAATGACAAAAAACAGGAATCAATAATTAATATAAAATTTGGTAATTAGGAAAATTAGACAATGAAAAATTTTCACAAAAATATTTGTAATAAAAAACAAATATTTTTTTCATAAAAAAAAAAGACACCCATCCCCTTATTTGAAAAGAAGAAGAAAGTAGTATTTTTATATTTTACATTTTAGATAGTGAAAAATCATTTTAAAGGGGCCACTTGAGAGATGTTAAGCAAAAGAATATTCAAACCTTTAAAATGAAAAGCATGTCACACTTAAACTATACAATTAATTAAATATGAATATAATTATTATTGGTGAACAACCCGTAAGCTCACTATCAATCATTATAACATTCAAAATAAGACTATCTTTATTTTTTAAGAAGTGACTCTTTTTATTTTTCTATTTGTTCCGATAATGTATATTATGTAAACCAATTAATAAGAGCGAAGTAATGCGGTAAAATTAAAATTGATGTTTCTGTGTGGAAAACTAAAAGTTAAAACTTTGGCCTCTACTAATTCTAGTGATTGTTTTTAACCCTCTTTTTTATCTTTTTTAGTTTTGAAATTCATAAAAAGATTAAACTTCTCTTCAAAGTGATTCAAAATGTGGAATCTATGATAAAATATCTATGAGGTGTTAGGTGATGAAACGCATTTTAATTATTTTTACTGGTGGCACAATTTCAATGTCATTTGATAATGATTCTAATAAGAGCGTTATTAATGATAATCATAATGAATTATTAGATAAGATTAAATCTCGCTTTTCTGATGATGCTTTATTTGATTCATATGTATTTTCAATGGTTCCTAGCCCTTCATTTACCCCTAACGATATGTTTAAACTAGGTAAATTGATTGATGAAAAACTAGAAAATCAAGGCTATGATGGTGTTGTTATTACACATGGAACAGATACTTTAGAGGAAACGGCTTATTTTTTGGATGTATTCTTACAAACAAAAAAGCCAGTTGTGTTAACTGGCTCAATGCGTAATTTTGATGAATTGGGTTACGATGGGTTTTCAAATCTCTTATCAGCGATTTTAGTTGTTTTAAGTGATCAATCCTATAACCGTGGTGTTTTGGTGTGCTTAAATGATGAAATTAATGCTGCGAATGAGGTTCAAAAGAGCCATACTGTGGCTTTAGACACTTTCAAGAGCTTAGAATTTGGGCCTATCGGGTTGGTTGATGAGAAAACAGTTATTTATTATCGATTATCTGGCTATCAATCAATTAAAGTACATCCTTCTGTCTTAAATAAACGAATCGAGATTATTAAGGTAACTGCTGGAACAAACAGTTCGTTGATTGATTATTATATTAATGAATCTGTAGACGGCTTAGTGATTGAAGGGTTAGGACGAGGTAATGTTCCCGCATTAATGGTGGCGGGGATTAAACGCGCGATTTCAAGTGGTATCACAGTTGTTATTACATCAAGATGTCCGATGGGACGGGTTCGAGATACGTATGCTTATGAAGGTGGGGGTTATCATTTAAAAACGCTTGGTGTATTAAGCGGTGGTGATTTGACCAGTGAAAAAGCGAGATTAAAGTTAATGTTAATTTTATCTGCTAATTTAAATCCTAATAATTACTTCTCTTTTAATTTTTAAAAAATAAAAAGCACATGCCTGTGCTTTTTTTAATGATATGAAGTCAGTAATTTCCCATTAAACGTTATTTCAAGTGTTTATTTATTGGGTATTATTACTTAGGTGTGGCCTTTTTAGAAGATTTTTTAGCCTTTACTTCAGTCTTTTCTTCCTTTTCAACCGGTAAATCTTTTGGTTCATCTTTTTTTATTTCAATTGGTTCAGACGCTTGAACCGGTTCTAAAACGTCTTTGGTTGTAACAAGGGGTTTATCTTCACTTTTATCTGATTTCATTTCAGGTGATATAGTTTTAGGTTCCAATTTCGTGTCTGGTTTATCAAGTGGTGCTTTATTAACGGTTTTAGGCTCTTCCTTAACGGGTTCAATCTCCACTTTAGATTCAGGTTCTTCAAGGCTTTCTTGTTGATCTGTCTCTAAATAAGTTTGTTTAGGATCGATATCCTTTTTAACCCCATGTGTTTGATTATCTTGTTTTAAGTCATCTAAGACTTTTTTATTGATAACTTCATAATCAATTGGGTTTTCTTCAAAGTATTTCTGAACTTCTAATTCAGGATTAATAGCCAATATAACCGCTTTTCTTTCTTCATAGGCAGCTTCATAAGCTTCCTTTTTAAGTTGTTCTATTTGTTGAATTTTTTCTTGTTTTAAAAGTTCAAGTTCAGTTTCTCTGGTCTTGTTTTCTTTAAAAGCTTCTTCACGTATTTTAAGTTCATTCGTTTTCGCGATGGTTTCTTCTAATTTATACTTAACTTTATCGTGTTCAGCTTTTTGAATACGTCTTACTTCGCTTTCCTTTAAGGTGCGATTGGTTGCATATTTCATTTTTTGACTGAGTTTATAGAAAGGTCTAAATATTAATTTAATTAATAAACCAATTCTCTCACAAAATTTATAATTTCCGGTATCAAAACGCTTTTGTTTTGCATCAGCTTTAACCTGTTTAAGGTGACGTTTAAGTCGTCTGCTTAAATATTTGTTCAGTAGTTTTGGGTTAAGTTCTTTTCTTAATCCAACTTCATTTTCAGCAAATAGTTTAACCTCTTTGAATTTCTTTTCATTAGTAATCGTAATTTGTTCGATATGAGCCATAGAAATTTTTGTTTCATATTTATTTCTTGGGGCAACGATCGTATTGCGTTCTTCAAGGGAATGACGAACATTTAATCTATTCAAGCCAATAATGCTAATATGATTAGAAGAAAATGATTTATTTACAATGGTTATATTATATAAAACTTCGTCTTCCTCATTTTTAGAAATGGCTTCCAGCAACTCAAAATCTTGTGTCCCAACGCGACGATTCACTTTCGCTAATTTAGCGAGTATAATAATCACAAATATTAAAACAATGACAAAAAAACCGATCATTACGTAAAACTCAGGTGTTAATTGTTGAATCCATTCAATAAACATGATTTGTCTCCTTTAATTCTTTCAAAAACGAAGTTCCATTTTCAGTGTGTTTAGTCTTAAAATTGTCATTGATTGTCATTCCGACATCCGCAAATGTTTTTCTTAATTCAAGATGATGAAACGAAGTCATTTTCGGGTTATAACACATCAGTGGCACTAACTCTCTAGTGTGATCTGTTCCATGATGAATTGGGTCATTGCCATGATCAGCCGTTATGATGACCAAATCGTCATCATTTAAGTGCCTTAATAGTGTGCCTAATTGTTCATCGAATTCATTAATTGCTTGACCATAACCTTTGGGGTTACGTCTATGGCCATATAAGGCATCAAAGTCAACTAGATTAACAAAACATAATCCTTTAAAGTCTCTATTTTTGGCAATTTCAATGGTTTGTTCCATACCATCTTTATTGGATATTGTCCTAGAATAATCATTAATGCCTTCACCAACAAAGATATCGTTAATTTTACCAATTGCGATAACGTCATATCCCGCTTCATCTAAATAATTTAAGGTCGTTTTTCCGGAAGGTTTTAATGCATAATCATGCCTATTTGCGGTTCTCGTAAAATTAGCCTTATTTGTACCAATGAATGGTCTAGAAATGACTCGGGCTACTTTCCATTCCGGTTTCATAGTGATTTCTCGTGCGATTTCTGAGATACGATATTGTTCTTGTAGAGGAATAACGGATTCATGCATGGCGATTTGTAACACGGAATCGGCTGATGTATAGACGATTAAATCACCAGTTTTCATGTGTTCTTCACCTAAATCTTTAATAATCTCAGTTCCACTAGCAGAATAGTTTCCAATTGTTTTTCTTCCAGTTTGTTTTTCCAGTTCCTTAATCAACGCATCTGGAAAACCAGTATCTGTGAAAGTTTGAAAGGGGCTTGTAATATGTAGACCCATTAGTTCCCAGTGGCCTGTCATGGTGTCCTTTCCAGTTGAAGATTCCTGCATTTTTCCAAATACACCAACTGGGTTTTTGATTGGTTTAACACCTTTTATTTCAGTTAAATTAGCGTATCCCAACTTTGTTAAATTAGGAATTTTTAAGTCAAAGTTTTGACTAATGTGGTAGATAGTATTAGAACCAGTGTCATTATATAAAGCGGCATCTGGAGCTTCACCAGCCCCTAATGAATCAAGAATGATTAGAAAAACTCGTTTATACATTATATTTACTCCTTTGCTCTAGGATGAGCATCTAAATAGCTCTCCTTAAGATGTTTTTGACTAATGTGTGTGTAAATTTGGGTAGTAGAAATGTCTTCATGACCCAATAATTCTTGTAAGGTTCTTAAATCAATACCAGCTTCTAATAAGTGTGTCGCAAAGGAATGTCTTAAAGTATGTGGTGAAACCTCTTTAGTTATATTTGAATCTTTTGCGATTTTTTTTAATAGTTTAAAGAACCCTTGCCGTGATAATTTATTTCCATATTGATTTAAAAATAAAAAATTATTTTCGATTTTAATTAATTGGGGTCTACCTTTGGTTAAATACTCCCTTAAGGCTATGACGCTCATTTGTCCAAGAGGAACTTGACGTTCTTTAGATCCCTTCCCTATTATTTTAACATAACTTGCAGTTAAATGTATATCACTTATCTTTAAGTTTAATAATTCTGATACTCTAAGACCAGATCCGTAAATCAATTCTAATAAAGCGAGGTTACGTAAATCTAATGGTTCAATCCCTTTAACATGATCAATTAGACGGATAACCTCCTCAACCGATAAGACATCCGGAAGGTTTCTTTCAATCTTTGGTGCTTCAATTAAACTAGAAACATCTGTAGTGGTTTCTTTTTCTAATAGTAAAAATTGATGAAATCCTTTAATACTAGAAAGTTTTCGAGAGGTACTTTTAGCACTTAAATCTTTATTCTTAAGACTTTTTAAATACGCTTGAATGTCAGACTTATCAATTTGTTCTACACGTTTAAGTTTACGATATTTTTCTAAAAAAGTGATGTATTGCGTTATATCTCTTAAATAGGCATCAATTGTATTTTCTGATAATCCTTTTTCACGTTTTAAATAATAACCGTATTCATTTTTTAAGAATATCATAGAAATTCACCCAAGATTTGATTGGACACAAATAAACCTTTCCTCGTAAATCTTAAAAATCCATTATTTAGTTCCATTAAGTTCTCCTGAATATATGCCTTAATTTTTGGATAATCCACTCTAGGATCTTTATTAAACTTAACTTTAATATCGTTTAAAGATATCCCTTCATTTTTTCTTAAACCGAAGATGATATAATCTTGGTATTTCATTAAATCTGTTTGAGTTTCTTTGATAATCGATGGATCACCAATATATTGGGTAATATTTGAAGTGTGGTAATATCGAATATCCCCATCAAAACCGTGGGCGCCAGCACCGATAGCTTCATAAGGCTTTAAAGACCAATAAAGTAAGTTGTGTTGACTCTTGGTGATATCTAATTTTGAAAAATTAGAGACTTCATATTGATTAAAACCTAATTTAGGCAAGTAATTTAAGATAAATTCAAACATATCAGCTTCAATATCAATATCTAAGGGTTTATACAAATTTTTTTGATAAAAGTTATAGAAAGTGGTCTTTTTCTCTAGGATTAAAGAATAATAGGATAAATGATTAATGCCTAATAAATTTAAATGGTCTAAATCTTCTTTTACCATTTCGATAGTTTGCCCTGGTAAGGCAAAAATTAAATCAATACTTATATTAGTTATTCCAATCGCTTTTAATGATTTTACCGTTTTAAATACTTGAGGGTTAGTATGTCTTCGATTTAATTTTGCCAAAATTGATTCATTGAAAGTTTGAACACCCAGTGAAACTCTATTGACACCGTATTTTTTAAAAATAAGTCCTTTTTCATGAGAATAAGATTCGGGATTTACTTCAATCGTAAA
>Ga0265294_10001679_pt1 | contig 29763 bp, 26 predicted proteins | sample MunlanPumphouse3_FD_192504 | JGI IMG/M metagenome (GOLD analysis project Ga0265294, IMG submission 192504) | Groundwater microbial communities from a municipal landfill in Southern Ontario, Canada - Pumphouse #3 | ecosystem: Environmental > Aquatic > Deep subsurface > Groundwater | place...
TTGGCGGGGCCTCTCCTAACTGGGCTTGTATCCGGAATGAACGGATATCTTTCGGGAGATATGCTTCTTGCCGGAAACTTGCCCGATCTGACCCTTACCAGCGACAACACGTGTGTAAACAATCTGGAATTTACCATAGATTTTACCCGTGTTCCATATAAGCTTAACGGCCCCGTAAGGCTGACACGTGAAGGACTTTACCTGCCACAGGATACGCTATACGATGCACACGGTCATTACGCCATTGTTCAGGGAGGCCTTAAGTACAAACATTTTCGCGATATTGCAGCGGATCTGAACCTGAATTTTGTGAACTTCCATGCACTTAATACCACACAGAAAGATAACGGAGATTTTTACGGAACCGCTTTTGCTACCGGCACCCTTGACATAAAGGGTGCTCTCAGTGACCTTCTGATAGATCTTTCCGCCCGCTCGGAACCACATACCGCAATTCACATTCCACTCTCTTCAGCGACCGAAGCCAAAGAAACAAATCTCCTTTCTTTTGTAAGGCCCCCCGTCACCTACCAGGGGCGAGATCCTTACGCACAGGCAGCCATCGAGGCCCAGAATAAACACCGCCAGAATTCTCAGCTCCGCTTTAATATGAAAACAGAGCTGACGCCCGATGCGGAAATATTGCTCGAGATAAATAAAGCCACCGGCGATGTGATATCGGGCAGAGGTCGGGGAGTAATAAATATTGGAGTGGACCCCCGGCAGGACGGGTTCTCCATTTTAGGTGACTGTACCGTTGAAAGCGGCAATTATTTATTTGTTCTTCAGGGCATTATATCCAAACGCTTCCAGATAGTACCGGGAGGTACCATCTCATTTAACGGGGACGTCATGAACACGCAGCTCAACCTGACCGCATCGTATCATACGAAAGCCTCCCTCAATACTCTGCTTTCAGACACAACCATGATTAGTAACCGCCGCGATGTGGATTGCCAGATACTCATGTCGGGAGCTTTACTTAACCCCACACTCGGATTTAATATTAATATCAACGATATAGATCCCACCACCCGTGCACGCGTGGAAAGCGCCCTGAACACAGATGACAAGATGATGCGACAGTTCATGACGCTGCTTATTTCAAGCAGCTTTATGCCCGATCAGGAGTCCGGAATTGTAAACAACTCAAACATACTGTATTCCAATGCTACGGAAATCCTGTCCAATCAGTTGAATAACATTTTCGCCCAATTGAATATTCCGCTCGATGTCGGATTCAACTATCAGCCCGGACAAAGCGGAGATGTGTTTGATGTAGCCATCTCTACCCAGCTATTCAATAACCGTGTTATCGTAAACGGGAATATGGGAAATAACCCCTATACCCAAAACAATAACGATCTGGTGGGTAATATAGATATAGAACTGAAACTCGATGAAAAAGGCAAGTTCAGAATAAAGGCATTCAGCCGTTCAGCAGATCAGTATTCCAATTATCTGGACAATACGCAACGGAGCGGAGGCGGATTTGTATACCAGGAAGAATTCAACTCGTTCCGTCAGTTATGGCAGAGGTGGTTAAAGTTACCTTAAAACGGCTCCCGTCTCTTTGGCAAATGCGTCAAGCAATCGTTGCATGATCTGTCCCACATACGTATCGGTCAGGGTCTTTTCAGGATCCTGCAGGACAAAACTCAGGGCATACTGTTTGGTACCTTCCGGGATTTTATTACCGCGGTAAACATCAAACAATTGAACCTTCTTTAGGAGCTTTTTCTCTGTTTTAAAAGCTATTTCATGTAATCTGGCGTAAGGAACCGATTCCTCCAGCACCAGCGCCAGATCCCTGCGCACTTCAGGGAAACGGGGCATCTCGGAATAACGCACCGAGTTATTTTTAATTATACTAAAGAAAACATCCCATGCTATTTCGGCCGCAAAGACGGCCTGCCTGATATCCAGTACACGGCACAGTTTGTTGTTTACCTGCCCGATATCTGCCAGAACCTTGCCGCGGAACAGGTAACGTACCCCTTCTTCATAGACATCAGACGGGGAAGGCTGGTAATCCAGAATACCAATATGCAGCCCGTAAATACAAAAGAGCTGTTCCACATAAGCCTTCAGGAAAAAGAAATCGACGGGAGCAGCCGGAGAATGCCAGTTTTGCGGCTTATCATTACCGGTAACAAAAAGCGCCAGTCTGGGATACTCTCTGTAAGCCCTTAGGCTTTTACCTTCAGCTGCATTTTCAGGGGTATCGGCCTGTGAAAGGTAGGTGTAAACATTGCCCTGCTCAAAGAAACGCAGATCGTACTGCTGCCGGTTAATATTGTATGCAATCGTTTCCAATCCGCCCCAGATAAGCGTCTGCCGCATAACATTGAGATCGTTGCTCAGGGGATTGAGAATCTTTACGGAATCAGAGGCATTAAAGGTTTCCAGGGCAGCATAATACTCAGCTTTAGTAAGGGAATTGCACATGATCTCGCGAAATCCGGCAGAAGCCAGCTTATTGGCCAGGTCGTTCTTCATGCGGTCCTGATCGGGTTTTGGGATCTGGTTAATAGAAGCGCGTACCTGAGCCGGCAACTCTATATTATTGTATCCGTAAATGCGCAAAATATCCTCTACCACATCACATTCCCGTCTGACATCCACCCGGTACAGGGGCACACGTACCAGCACCTCTCCTTCCCTGCGTTCCAGGATCTTCATCTCAAGAGCCTCAAGTATTTCATCGGTCTTTTGATGTCCAATATCTTTTCCCATGAGGGCAAACATCCTCTTGTAATTCAGCCACACCTCAACGGGCTCCACAGGCTGAGGATATATATCTGTTATATGTCCTTCTGTTTTTGCGCCACAAAGCTCCTGCATAAGGAGAACCGCACGCTTAAGCGCATACAGGGTAATTCCGGGATCGGCTCCGCGTTCAAAACGGAAACTGGCCTCTGTCTTTAAACCGTGGCGTTTAGAAGTTTTACGGATATAAACGGGATGGAAATAAGCCGATTCCAGAAACAGAGATTTTGTAGTATCTGTCACTCCGCTATCCTGTCCGCCAAATACCCCGCCGATACACATGGGGTCTTTCCCGTTACATATCATCAGATCCTGGGCATCCAAAGTACGTTTCACCCCGTCGAGCGTAACAAAAACGCTGCCCGGGTCCGCAAAGCGTACAATTATTTTGTCTTCTTTGATCTTATCCCGGTCAAAAGCATGCAGCGGCTGACCGGTTTCGAGTAACACATAATTAGTAATATCCACTACATTGTTAATGGGCCGGATGCCGGCGGCACGTAACCTGTTTTGCATCCAGTCAGGAGACGGAGCCACCGACACATTACTCAAAGTTATGCCACTGTACCTGGGGGCCGCCTCAGAGGCGGTTACTTCTACCGCAACCCCTTTGGTTGCCGGGTTTTCGCTGAAAGACAATACAGAAGGGATCCTTACCTGAACCTGCTTTCCCCGGGCGGCAAGCCATGCCGAGAGGTCACGGGCCACCCCCAGATGTGAAGCAGCATCTATTCGGTTAGGTGTCAGCCCGATTTCAAAAACAACATCGGAAGAAAGATTCAGATACTCTTTAGCAGCTACTCCAACAGGAGTTTCCGGAGGCAGCACCATAATACCTTCATGTGACGAGCCCAGTCCCAACTCATCTTCTGCGCAAATCATCCCATACGAATCTTCTCCCCGGATTTTACCCTTTTTAATTTTTACCTGTTCTCCGCCGGTAAAGTTCAGGACGGTCCCTATGGTTGCCAGGAGCACTTTTTGTCCCGCTGCCACATTGGGAGCACCGCACACAACCTGCACCGGATCTCCTTTACCGGTATCTACTGTGGTCAGATGTAAATGATCGGAATTGGGATGGGGAACACAGGTAAGGACCTTAGCGGTTACCACGCCCTGCAATCCGCCCGGTATGGATTCTATTATCTCCATCGACTCAACCTCCAGTCCGATATCGGTAAGTACGCGTCCCGTCTGTTCGGGGGCCATGTCCAGCGGCAAATAATCTTTCAGCCAGTTATAAGAAATTTTCATATGTATCTATCGTTCAAAAAGAGAAGCTACAAAAGCTTTTTTATCAAATATTTGCAAATCGTTAATACCTTCACCCAGACCAATGAATTTGACAGGGATCTGTAACATATCGCTGATCCCTATGACCACACCGCCTTTGGCGGTTCCATCCAGTTTGGTTACGGCAAGTGCCGTAACCCGGGTAACTTTGGAAAATTCTTTGGCCTGCTGACAGGCGTTCTGTCCCGTAGAACCGTCCAGCACCAGCAACACTTCATGGGGAGCATCGGGCATAAGCTTCTGCAACACGTTCCGTATCTTTCCCAGTTCATTCATGAGATTGACCTTATTATGCAACCGGCCTGCAGTGTCAATAAGAAGGACATCCATGTCACGGGCGATGGCCGAAGACAAAGAGTCATAGGCGACAGCAGCCGGATCACTGCCCATTGGCTGTTTTACGATAGGTACGCCTGCCCTTTCACTCCAAATGGTCAACTGATCCACGGCTGCGGCACGGAATGTGTCGGCAGCTCCCAACATGACCTGTTTTCCTGCTGCTTTCAATTGAGCAGCCAATTTCCCTATGGTCGTGGTTTTACCTACACCGTTCACTCCCACTACCAGCACCACAAAGGGTTTCTTTGTGAAATCAAAGGGAATGATCTGATTGGTAGAAGTATTTTCCTGAAGGAGCGCTTCTATTTCTTCCCGTAGGAAACGATTCAGTTCCTGGGTATTCAGGTATTTGTCACGTGCCACACGGGCTTCAATCCGCTCAATGATTTTTAGTGTAGTATCTACACCTACATCAGAAGCAATAAGCGCCTCTTCCAGTTCATCCAACACCTGGTCATCCACGCGGGAACGCCCCATAACCGCCCTGGAGATACGGGAAAAAATACCTGTCTTTGTTTTTTCAAGGCCCTTATCGAGAATTTCTTTGCTCATGCTGGTGCGTAAAGAATGCAAATATATAAAAAAAGGCGCATGGTATTGCGCCTTTCATTCATATCTGGGGACAGGCAATTATTTACCTGAGAAAAATTCTTTTTCTTTGTCAGTGGGGATGATTTCCTCCTTGAACATATACGCACCCGTACGCTCCGAACGGGTCATACGTATACACTTAACAACGCCTTTTCCGGCTGTTTTGTCGCGTAATGTTGCAACCGCTTTTTTTGCCATGAATTTATGCTTTTAGAATTATTTAATCTCCCTGTGTATAGTCACTTTCTTAAGGAAAGGATTGTATTTTTTCCGTTCCAGCCGCTGGGTTGTGTTCTTTTTGTTTTTAGTGGTGATATAACGGGACATTCCCGGAACACCGCTCTCTTTCTGTTCAGTACATTCAAGAATAACCTGTACTCTATTTTCTTTCTTTGCCATAACCAGTGGATTTATACAATATCAATCAAACCTTTGGCCTGGGCATCTTTCAAAGTTGCTGCCAAACCGTTTTTATGAATGGTGCGGATACCCGCTGCGGATACTTTAAGGGTAATAAAACGTCCTTCTTCTTCTGACCAGAAACGTTTGGTTTTCAGGTTAGGAGCGAACTCGCGTTTTGTGCGGCGCTTGGAGTGAGATACATTATTCCCAACCATTCTTTTCTTTCCGGTAACTTGACAAACTCGTGCCATTGTATCTAATTTTTTGTGATTTATGCCATTTTTTGGGGCTGCAAATATCAGCATTTTTTTCGTATTCCCAAAACTTTATTTAAACTTTAACTTAAAAATACGACTCCAGCGAATGTTTGAAGGAAAAGGTTTGTTTTTATCTGTAGAGAACCATACTAAGGCTGGCGTGCCTACAATACGGTCTTCAGGGACAAATCCCCAATAGCGCGAATCGAGAGAGTTATGGCGGTTATCTCCCATCATAAAATAATAATCCTGCGAGAAAGTATACTCATTCGTCTCCTGTCCGTCAATCAGAATTGTATGGTCGCGCACTTCAAGCGTATGGTTTTCATACGTGGTAATGATCCGGCGGTAAAGTGGCAGGGTTGCTGTTGTAAGGGATACGGTTTTACCGGCGGCGGGAATCCACAACGGGCCGTAATTATCGCGTGTCCAGGCAAAATCAGATGAAGACACAAACGGGAACAACATAAGCGGAGAGTCGGGATAGTCTGGCGGATATACATCTACGTTCTTTGTAATGGAAATTACGTTCCTTAATTTTGACAACGCTGCCGCATTATTTTCATTTACAGGGAACCCGGGGTATCCGGGAAGTTTAGGGTCGAAGTACAGTTCAGCCACCGATATGCCGTATTTTTCCAGTATTCGCTGATTAAAAGGTTGTCCGTCCGTAACTACGGTATAGGTATTTCGGATACCCTTAATAGCGGGCTGTGGCTGGCCGTTGACATATACCTGGCCGTCACGTACATGAAGCGTATCTCCCGGAAGAGCAACGCAGCGTTTCACATAATTGTCTTCTTTACCGGCCGGACGCACTTTAACCGGTCCGTAATGGTCCAGTGTAGACTGACGCCCGTTGAGTCTCACGTGCGTATAGTAGTCATCCGTGGGGAAATTAACCAGTACGGTGTCTCCGTGAGGAAAATTAAAAACCACCACATCGTTGCGTTTCACATCCCTGAACCCGGCCATACGTTTGTACGGACGCTCAATGAGCCTCGAATAGGATTCCTTTCCCAGAATCACGTTATGTGTAAGCGGAATTGTCAGGGGGTGTTGTGGTCTTTTAGGTCCGTACCTGAGCTTCCCCACAAAAAGATAATCCCCCGTCATAAGCGTATTCTCCATGGAGGACGTGGGGATCATATAGGCCTCAAAAAAGAAGTATTTCACAAAAGTAGCTGCAATGAGTGCAAAAATAATGGCATCTACCCATTCGAGCAATATATTGCGCTTTCCGTCACCCTTATTGCTTTTTTTCCAGAAGGCCCATCTTACTTTTTTTGTTATATAAATGTCAAAAACAATAATAAGGCCCAGGAGCCACCAATAGCTTCCCATCCATATGACCCATAACAAGTAACAGAGAGCCGTTAAGGCAAACTTGAACCAGCGGTTCCTGAAAAAATCCCTTAATTTCTGCATGGTGATTGCTCAGATTTAATTGTTGGTGTTTGAGTTGGTTTCTTCCAGATCGAAATACAGGTTGAGTGTAAGCTGCAATCCTCCCTGGTAGCCAATATACAGGGTATCGCGCATAGTCTTGTAGTTCCCGTGCGACAGCGAATCGGTATCTGTAAGCGTAAAAGTATAGATCATACTGCCGTACAGGTTATAAAATCCGAACTCGGTAATACCTTCGGAGTCGGTGACGTTTTCACGCAATTCAGTAAGTTCTGTTTCTGTATTGTAAGCCTCAACGGCCACTTTTATCCCTTCTATGTATTCTTCCTTCTCGCCCCGGACATTACAATACAGCTTGTGACTATCCGGATTGGTCTGGACATTCAGGCAGCCCGTGAGTGTCCATAAAAATACGCCAATGAGTAAAATTTTTTTCATATTCATGTATAAGCACAAATATACAGGATATGGATCTAATAAATACAAAGATTAAGCCGAAATTTTCTGGTTATATTTGTTCCTGAAAAAACAACAAACATAATAATATAGATATATGAGCCTCGAATTGCAAATTAACAACGACATTAAAAACGCCATGTTGGCGAAGGAAAAGGTACGTCTTACAGCGCTCAGGGCTATTAAAGCCGCTATTTTGCTGGCGAAAACGGCAGAAGGGGCCTCTCATGAACTCAGCGATGCCGATCTGCTCAGAATTATTCAAAAACTGGTAAAACAACGCAGGGAGTCTGCCGAAATTTATAAGCAGAACGGCCGGGAGGATTTGGCCGGGAATGAACTGGCCGAGCTGTCCTTTATGGAACCTTACCTCCCGAAGACCCTCTCCGGAGAAGAATTGGAAGCGGCTCTCAGACAGATCATTTCCCAAACAGGAGCTTCCGGCCCTTCCGATATGGGAAAAGTCATGGGTGTTGCAACCAAACAACTGGCCGGGCAGGCAGACGGACGTCAGATTTCGGAAACCGTAAAGAAACTTTTGTCATAATACGTGGGACATGAAAAAGGGCCCTGTATATACAGAGCCCTTTCATATCATGTATCTGCAGTTTATTTAACCGAGTTGAGGATCGTTTCGAAAGCCTGTGGATTATTCATGGCCAGATCTGCAAGCACCTTTCGGTTAAGTCCTATATTGGCCTTAGAGATCTTTCCCATAAATTGTGAATAGGTCATACCGTGCATGCGTGCGGCGGCATTGATACGTTGGATCCAGAGTGCACGGAACGTGCGTTTTTTGTTTTTACGGTCACGGTATGCATAGGTCAAACCTTTTTCATACGTGTTTTTTGCAACCGTCCAGACATTTCTGCGGGCAAGGAAATTACCCTTTGTCTGTTTCAGAATTTTTTTGCGACGAGCCCTTGAGGCTACAGCATTAACCGATCTTGGCATAATTTTTTACTTTGCGATTGTCAGCGCTCTCCACCATTCGAGATTCTTTTCCTGCTGGGCAATCTGATTAATAATAATTTTAAAGTGCTTAAGCACAAATCAAGTTCTTGATACGCTTTGCATCAGTCTTATGAACCAATGCCGAGTAAGTCAGATTACGTTTCTGCTTCTTGGTCTTTTTGGTCAGAATGTGACTGTGGTAAGCGTGTTTCCGCTTGATCTTTCCGGTTCCTGTTAACGTAAAACGTTTTTTGGCGCCGGAATTGGTCTTCATTTTGGGCATGTTAGTAATATTAAATTGATTAGTTCTGGTTCTATTTCTTTTTTATTGGGGCAATCATCATAATCATACGTTTACCCTCTAGTTTTGGCATCTGTTCTGCTTTGCCGTATTCTTCCAGATCAACTGCAAAACGGAGCAATAGTTTTTCTCCCTGCTCGGAGAAAATAATGGAGCGCCCTCGGAAAAAAACATATGATTTCACTTTGGCGCCTTCTTTCAGGAACTCCATTGCGTGTTTTAGTTTGAACTGGTAATCGTGTTCATCTGTATTGGGCCCGAAACGAATTTCTTTCACCACAATTTTGGTGGCGTTCGCTTTCATTTCCTTGGCTTTTTTCCGTTTTTGGTACAAGAACTTCTGGTAGTCAGTAATCTTGCACACAGGAGGGTCTGCCTGAGGTGAAATTTCCACCAAATCCAGTTCCAAAGCCTCTGCCATACGTATAGCTTCAGCAATGGGGTATACACCCGGTTTTTCAATGTTTTCTCCCACAACACGTACCGCGGGGACATTTATCTCCCGATTTATTCTTGGTCCGTCATCATGTTGAGGGGCCCTTTGATAATTTCTGTTCTGACCGTTCCTGTTTTTCGGAGCAGAAGAGTTTGGTCTGTACGGTGTTGCGATAGTTTATTCCTCCTATTAGTTTGTTAAATGTTTTACTTCATTATTAATAAAGGCCACAAATTCTTCTTTTGTCATGGAACCTTTATTGCCTTCTCCCTGTTTACGCACAGATACCGTTCCCGCCATTTCTTCTTTTTCTCCCACGACCAAAAGATACGGAATCCGCTTTAACTCATTCTCTCTAATCCGCTTACCTATGGTTTCATTACGGTCATCCAGCGAGGCGCGAAGTTCGGAATTATTCAAGAAATCACAAACTTTTTTTGCAAAATCGTTAAATTTCTCACTTACAGGCAGTACAACAACCTGTTCGGGAGCCAGCCAAAGCGGGAATTTTCCACCCGTATGTTCCAGTAAAACAGCAACAAAACGTTCCATCGATCCAAAAGGCGCCCTATGGATCATAACAGGGCGATATCGTTTGTCATCGGCTCCAATGTATTCCAATTCAAACCGTTCGGGCAGGTTATAGTCCACCTGGATAGTTCCCAGCTGCCATTTACGGCCTATCGCATCACGAACCATAAAATCGAGCTTGGGGCCATAAAAGGCGGCTTCACCCTGAACTACAACTGTCTTGAGACCTTTTTCTGCAGCCGCTTCAATAATGGCAGCCTCGGCCTTCTCCCAGTTTTCATCCGAACCTATATATTTGTTCTTGTCCTTAGGATCTCGCAAAGAAACCTGGGCAGTAAATTCATTGAAGCTTAGTGTTTTAAAAATATATAGCACGATATCAATCACCTTGCAGAATTCTTCCTTTATCTGGTCGGGACGACAGAAAATATGAGCGTCGTCCTGTGTAAAGCCCCTAACACGGGTTAAACCGTGCAATTCACCACTTTGTTCGTAACGGTAAACCGTTCCAAACTCAGCCAACCGCACTGGCATATCTTTGTAAGAATGGGGTTTAGATTTATATATCTCGCAATGGTGAGGACAATTCATGGGCTTGAGCAGGAACTCCTCGCCTTCCTGGGGTGTTTTGATAGGCTTAAAGCTGTCGGCTCCGTATTTGGCATAATGTCCGCTGGTAACATAAAGTTCCTTCTGACCGATATGCGGAGTGATCACCTGTTGATAACCGTATGCCTTCTGAACGCCTTTCAGGAAATTCTCGAGACGTTCCCTGAGAGCGGCACCGCGGGGCAGCCACAGGGGCAAACCCTGGCCGACACGGGCCGAGAATGTAAATAATTCCAACTCCTTACCCAGTTTCCTGTGGTCGCGTTTCTTTGCTTCTTCCATCATGGCCACGTACTCATCGAGCATGGTTTTCTTTGGGAAGGTTATGCCATAAATACGGGTGAGCATCTGGCGTTTTTCGTCACCACGCCAATAAGCGCCAGCAATGGAAGTCAGTTTAATGGCCTTAATGACTGAGGTGTCGGGAACATGAGGTCCGCGGCACAGATCGGTGAAAGAACCGTTTGTGTAAAATGAGATGGTTCCGTCTTCCAAATCCCCTATCAATTCACATTTGTAAGGATCACCCTTGTCCAGGTAAGTTTTCATAGCCTGTTCCTTGGATACTTCTCTGCGTACGAAAGGCTGTTTACTTCTGGCCATTTCGAGCATTTTCTGCTCGATGGCAGCCAGGTCGGCTTCAACAAGAGCTCTTCCCCCAAGATCCACGTCGTAGTAAAAACCGTTCTCAATGGCCGGTCCAATGCCAAACTTTACTCCGGGATACAAAATTTCAAGAGCCTCTGCCATCAGATGCGATGAAGAATGCCAGAAGACTTGCTTGCCCTGCTCATCTTCCCATTTGTAAAATTTTACCGTGGCATTCTCCCTGATGGGTATCTGAAGGTCCATGGTTTTGTCGTTCACACTCACGGCTAACACTTCTGAAACCAGCCTGGGGCTTATGCTCTCGGCAATCTGATACCCCGTTGTTCCGGCTTCGTACTGCCGCTGTTTTCCGTCCGGGAAAGTAATGGTAATCATATATATATATTTTAGTACCTTTTATTTGAACTTGCAAATTTAGGTATTTTTTAAAAAAATCCGTTACTTTGTATCTTAAACCTAAACGATTTATTGATGAACTCTTCATTTTGGAATAAAGCGGCGATAAACGGTCTGCTGCTGGCTTTTGTTTCCATCGTCATGATGGTCATACAAACCGTATTCGATATGGGCAAAGCAATGGACATAACCCTGTGGATTGTAAAACTGGCAGGAACTGTGGGGCTGCTTTATTATTTCATGAAAGAATTTGGGAAACAGTGTGAAACCTACACCTATTCAGATGCCTTCAAATTTGGATTGGCGGTTTCATTCTTTTCATCTATTATTGCTTCGTGCTATTATTTTGTACATGTTGCCTTCCTCTTCCCCGACGTGAACACCCAAATGTCCAATGCAATTCTTATGGGTCTCGAACAAACCGGTGCCACCTCGGAAATGAATACAGATAAACTAATAGCCAACCTGCCGCTCATTGTCTGTATTTCACAGTTCTTTTACATGAACATCCTGGGCCTTTTATGGTCATCCATTCTGGGCAGTTCTACAAAACACAAAGAACCTGCAACTCCTTTTGACAGATAACCCATGGACCTGTCCGTTATCATTGCTTTGCTCAATGAGCAGGAATCCCTGCCCGAATTACTGTCTCTGATCCGGGAAGTACTCTCCCGGCCCGTGGAGAGCAGCGGAGGTCGCCTTCTTGACTACGAGGTGATCTTTGTGGACGACGGAAGCACAGACCTTTCATGGTCTTTTATTACTGCCGAGGCCGGAAAGGATCCGAGGGTGCACGGAATTCGTTTCAGACGCAATTACGGAAAGTCAGCAGCTCTTTTCTGCGGATTCGAAGCCTCAAAAGGAAATGTTGTCATCACAATGGACGCCGACCTTCAGGACAGTCCGCACGAGATTCCCGCACTGTATTCCATGGTGGCCGGAGGCACTTACGATCTGGTCTCGGGATGGAAAAAGAAACGGAAAGACGGATTATTTTCCAAGAACATTCCCTCAAAAATTTATAATGCCACTGCCCGCCGGGTCACCGGCATAAAGCTTCACGATATGAACTGCGGCCTGAAGGCCTACAGAAAAGAAGTGGTGAAAAACATAGAAGTCTACGGTGAAATGCACCGTTATATCCCCTACCTGGCAAAAGAAGCCGGATTTTCCCGTATTAGCGAAAAGCCGGTGGTTCATCAGGCACGGAAATACGGCCGGAGTAAATTCGGTCTCAGTCGTTTCGTAAACGGATACCTCGATCTTATTTCCCTTTGGTTTCTGTCCAAATTCGGAAAAAAGCCCATGCATATCTTTGGATTATTCGGGTCACTGATGTTCATTGCCGGGGGTATCATTGCCCTGTGGCTCATCATTCAGAAGATCTACTGGCAATCTCACGGCATGCCGTTCCGTTATGTTACCGATCAGCCTCTTTTTTACCTTTCCCTGCTGGCCATTATCCTGGGCATGCAACTGTTTCTGGCCGGTTTTCTGGGAGAATTGATTTCGCGCAATGCAACAGAGCGAAACCGCTATAATATCTCCGAAAAGTGTTAAACTGACGCAGATGCACCCGGGAGGAAGGGCTTTTTCCCCGGATAAAGTCTACGTAAGCGGCGGCATCCCCGGCGAAGAAGTAGAAATCGTCAAAGAACGCCGAAAAGGATTCCGCTGCGGCAGAGTAACAAAGGTATTAGCCCCCTCGCCTTACAGAACATTGCCTTTCTGCCCTCATGCACAGGAATGCGGAGGTTGTCCCTGGCAGCATATAAGTTATGAAGGACAACTCCTCTGGAAGAAAGAGATCCTCCTGGGGGCGCTGAAGAAATATGAAATACCATTGCCTCCCGGGGGCGTCCCCGATGTATTGCCGAGTCCGCTTATAAAAGGATACCGCAATAAAGCCGAATATACTTTCGAGGCCGGGACACCGGGCATGCAGGAACATATAATGGGATTTCACAGCACGGAAGACCGGGACAACGTATTCGACTGCCGCGAATGTTCTCTCCTCCCGGAAAACATACACAAACTGGCACTGCAGGTAAAAAAGATTGCACTGGAGCAAAATATTCCTTTCTACCAATACGCCGGCCGCACCGGACTGCTTCGTAACGTATTGCTGCGCTGTACCACAGAAGGAGACCTGTGCGTGGTGCCAGGGTTCAGCCGCCGCGAGACAGAAATTATTGAGCCTTTCATGAAGGCACTCAGTGCTTCCTGCCCCGGAGTAACCAGCTGGTATTATTGTGCAGATCAGGTATTTTATTATTTTTCCGGCGATACATACTTACATGAAACTTCACTGGGCTTTGAATTTTTAATAAGTCCGGCTGCATTTTATCAGCCCAATCCGCGGCAGGCTAATCGTCTGTATGGGACCGTACTCGAAATGGCCAATAAAGCACTGGCAACTGACCGTAATTCCATTCCCCCTGCGGCTCCCATTTTCGATCTGTATACCGGTATCGGGACCATAGCCTGTATGCTCGCCGGCATGGATAAGGACAGGCCGGTTACAGGTATTGAAGGAAATGCCGCTGCCGTAGGCGACGCCGTAAAAAACGCATCCCGGAACGGGTTGAGAAATGTACATTTTATAACTGGGGATATTCTTGAAACCTATACCACCGGTTTTGTGGCCGGATATTCACAACCGGCACTGGTTGTGCTCGATCCGCCCCGCAGCGGCACACTCATCGAGATAAAAAAAGCCATTATTGCATCGCAGACACAATACATTATTTACGTAAGCTGCAACCCGGTTTCTCTGGCCTGGGACCTGAAACAATTGTGTGAAGGAGGCTATGCCGTAAAAGAGATCAGGCCGCTGGATATGTTCCCCCACACACAGCACGTAGAGACGGTTGTGCTTTGTAGCAGGAAGGACCCTTGAAAAACAATCAGAGCGGCCGGTTCAGATAATTATCGTATGACTGGGCCCTGGGACTGTATGAACTTTCAAACAAAGGAGACGAAATAAGATAATCGGCAGTAGCACGGTTGCTGGCCGTAGGAATATTATACAGGTTGGAAATACGCAGCAAAGCCTTGACATCTACGTCGTGAGGCTGTTGTTGCATGGGGTCCCAGAAAAAGAACAGCATATCTATTTTTCCGTCGGCAATAAGTGCGCCCAGCTGCTGGTCTCCGCCAAGGGGACCCGATTTAAGAAGGTTAATCACAATATGGGGATGGCTTACGGAAAGAGCCTTGTTTATGGCTTCTTCCACCATGCGTCCCGTAGTGCCCGTACAAATAAGGGTATGATTGGCCAGGCGTTCTTTGTTAAATTCCACCCATTCAATCAGATCCTTTTTGCAATGATCGTGCGCCACAAGCGCCAAAGTTTTTTTCTTCATCTGAATAAAAAATTAAATATTCACCGCCTGACCCAGGGCCATGGCGGCTGCTTCCATAATCCCTTCGCTCATAGTGGGGTGAGGAAAAACAGAATGCATTAAATCTCTGGCCGTGACTTTTTTGTTGAGTAAGGCAACCAAGCCGCCAATCATTTCCGTGGCATGCGCACCTATCATGTGCGCTCCCAGTAATTCTCCGGAATCTGCCAGAAATATGAGCTTAATAAATCCGTCTCTTTCTCCGGCCGCAGCGGCTTTACCAGAGGCTGTGAAAGGGAATTTCCCAATCTTAATATCCAGACCCTTAGCCCTGGCATCCCGCTCACGTAAACCAACAGAAGCAATTTCAGGTGCAGTATAAATACATCCCGGAATACTTGCATAGTTTACCCGGGATACATTCAGACCGGCTATCTGTTCCACGCAACTGAGTGCCTCGGCAGACGCAACGTGAGCCAGAGCGGGCGTTCTCAGTACATCGCCAATAGCATAGATTCCGGGCACCGAAGTCATATAACAATCGTCTACAAAAATATAGCCACGGTCCATTTTAACGCCCGTTTCTTCCAGTCCCAGATCGTTGGTGTTGGGAATAACACCCGCGGCAGACAAGACCACCTCGGCTTCAACAGCCTCGGCCCCTTTTCTGGTCTGTACGTTCAATATAACCCTGTCGGGATGTTTTTCCGCAGAAACCACATTGGCCCCGGGCATGACTTTCATTCCCAGCTTACGGAACGAACGGCTTAATTGGGCAGCTACTTCTTCGTCTTCTGTAGGCACAATTTGCTCCATGTATTCGATAAGAGTGACTTTAGTCCCCATACTGGTGTAGAAATAAGCCATTTCGCTCCCAATGGCCCCCGAACCGATTATGGCCATAGTAGCGGGTATTTTTTCCGGAATAAGTGCCTGACGGTATCCGATTATTTTCTTCCCGTCAATAGGAGCCATCGGCAATGAATTGGAACGGGCGCCGGTGGCAATAATTATCCGGGACGATTCTATCCGGTCTTCTCCCACGACAACAACACCGGGCGCCGCTATCTTGCCTCTGCCGGGGATAAGCGTTACGTTATGTTTTTTGAAGAGGTATTCAATGCCTTTTGACATTTGTGCAGAAACGGCACGGCTTCTGGCAACTATTTGTTGTATATCGGGTTCTATATTCCCTACTGTCTTAATACCGTAAGATTCTGCGTTACGCGCCGTATTAAGCGCATCGGCACTTTTTAAGAGCGCCTTTGTTGGGATACATCCCCAATTCAGGCAAATACCGCCCAGTTGTGCCCTCTCAATCACTGCTGTCTTAAAACCCAGTTGTGCAGCACGCACGGCTGCCACATATCCGCCCGGACCCGAGCCAATAATCACTATGTCAAATACCATAATTTATTATAAATCTTTTCCGTGGCATTGTTTAAACTTTTTCCCGCTTCCACAGGGGCAGGGATCGTTCCTTCCCACTTGTTTCTCTACGTGCACCGGTGCATTGGAACGGGGCTCTCCCGAACGGTCGAGCAATTCGGGCCGGGAAGCTTTGGTGTTACTCAGGTCGGTACGCCTTCGTGCATTCCCGGCATTATCCAGCCGGTCCTGATTCTGACGCAGGGGAACATGCGCTTTTAACAGGAATGCCAGGACTTCACGCGCATTCTTTTCAAGCATTTCGCTGAAAAGTTTGAAACTTTCAAATTTATAGATCAACAAAGGGTCTTTTTGCTCGTAGGTAGCATTCTGCACAGACTGTTTAAGGTCATCCATGTCGCGGAGGTGTTCCTTCCAGTATTCGTCAATAAGTACCAGGTTAATAGTCTTGTTGATAGCCCGCAAGAGTTCTTTACCCTTACTTTCATATGCTTTCTTCAGATTCACAACCACCTGGTAGATCCGCCTGCCGTCGCCTACGGGAACCACCACGTTCTCGTAAGTAGCGCTTTGTGTTTCATAGATGTTTTTCATCACAGGCCAGGCCTGTCCTATGAGCGCCTCTGCCCTGCGGTTGTATACAGACTGAATCTGTCCTGACAAGTCAGCGGAAAGCTCGGAAGGCGATGCTTTACTAAAAGTCTTCTCGTCAAAGCCGGGTTCAATGGAAATCTGCCTGATAAGCTCGTAACTGAAATCTTCGAAGTCTGTACCCGACATACTTTGGGTGAACGTTTCGGCATAATCGGCCATCATATTGGCAACGTCCACATCTACGCGTTCTCCGTACAATGCGTTGCGCCGTCGTGTATAAATCACTTCGCGCTGGGAATTCATTACGTCGTCATATTCCAGCAGACGCTTACGAATGCCAAAGTTATTCTCTTCCACTTTTTTCTGCGCACGCTCAATGGAACTGGAAAGCATGGAGTGTTGCAGCACTTCTCCCTCCTTCATGCCCATTTTATCTACAATGGAGGCAATGCGGCCGCTTCCGAACAGACGCATGAGGTCGTCTTCGAGAGAAACAAAGAAGACAGAAGATCCCGGGTCTCCCTGACGTCCGGCACGACCGCGCAACTGGCGGTCCACACGACGGCTGTCATGACGCTCGGTACCTACAATGGCCAAGCCTCCGGCTTCTTTTACGCCCAGCCCCAATTTGATGTCGGTACCACGACCTGCCATGTTGGTGGCAATGGTCACTGCACCTGCCTGACCGGCTTCGGCAACGATCTCGGCCTCACGGGCATGCTGTTTGGCGTTCAATACATTATGCTTAATACCGCGCATTTTGAGCATTCGGCTTAAGAGTTCGGACACTTCTACAGACGTAGTACCCACCAGTACGGGCCGTCCTTTTTTGGTCAATTCGATGATCTTATCAATCACAGCGTTGAATTTTTCCCGCTTGGTCTTATATATCAGATCGTCTTCGTCAATCCGGATCACGGGACGGTTGGTGGGGATCACCACCACATCCAATTTGTATATAGACCAGAATTCACCCGCTTCGGTTTCTGCCGTACCGGTCATACCGGCCAGCTTATGGTACATCCTGAAATAATTCTGCAACGTAATAGTGGCAAACGTCTGTGTGGCCGCTTCTACTTTCACTTTTTCCTTAGCCTCTATGGCCTGGTGCAGTCCGTCTGAATAACGGCGGCCTTCCAGGACACGGCCGGTCTGTTCGTCCACAATCTTTATTTTATTGTCCACCACAATATACTCGACATCCTTTTCGAACATTGCATAAGCTTTCAGCAACTGGTGCACTGTATGTACTCTTTCGGATTTAACGGCATATTCGCTCAACAGCGCATCTTTGGCTACTGCTTTGGCTTCGGGCGACAAATTTTTCTTTTCCAGTTCGGAGATCTCGGTCCCCATATCGGGAAGGATAAAGAAAGAAGGCTCGCTTATCTTTTTTGCAATAAGGTCATGCCCCTTCTCGGTCAGGTCAACGGATTTCTGTTGTTCTTCAATCACAAAGTACAGGTCGTCTGTGACCAGGTGCATCTGCTTGTTGTTGTCCTGCATGTAAAAATTCTCTGTCTTCTGCAGTAACTGTTTGATACCCTGTTCGCTCAGGTATTTGATAAGTGGAGTGTATTTAGGCAGTCCCTTGAATGCACGGAGCAGGATCTTACCGCCGTTTTCCTCGTCTCCTTCTGTGATCAGCTTGCGGGCATCTGCCAGTAGCTGCTGCACCAGCGAACGCTGAGCCATGTAGAGTTGTTCCACAATAGGTCTGAAGTCATTGAACTGTTGATCTTCTCCACGGGGAACGGGTCCGGAAATGATAAGCGGAGTACGGGCATCGTCAATTAATACAGAGTCCACCTCGTCCACAATGGCGTAATGGTGTTTTCTCTGGACCAGGTCCTCGCGGTTAACGGCCATGTTGTCACGAAGGTAGTCGAAGCCGAATTCATTGTTGGTCCCGAATGTGATGTCTGCCTGGTAGGCCCGCTTGCGTTCCTCTGAATTGGGCTGATGTTTATCAATACAATCCACCTTAAGCCCGTGGAATTCATAAAGCGGCCCCATCCATTCGGAGTCACGTTTGGACAGGTAATCGTTGACGGTTACTACATGCACACCCTTGCCGGCCAGTGCATTCAGAAATACCGGCAATGTGGCAACAAGTGTTTTTCCTTCACCGGTGGCCATCTCGGCAATCTTTCCCTGATGAAGCACCACGCCTCCTATTAACTGTACATCGTAATGTACCATGTCCCAGGTAATCATATTTCCCCCGGCCATCCAGGAATTCTGCCAGACGGCCTTATCTCCCTCAATGGCTATATGGTCTCTTTTTGCAGAGAGATTACGATCATAATCGGTGGCCGTTACCGTGACGGTTTTGTTCTCCTGAAACCGGCGGGCGGTAGATTTCATTATGGCAAAAGCCTGAGGAAGTACTTTGTTAAGCACTTCCTCTATCTTTTCATCTATCTTTTTGGAAAGTTTGTCCACATCGGTGGCCAAAACCTCTTTTTTATCCACCTCAATTTCAACATCTTCCAGTTGCGCTCTTAGCGAAGCCTTATGTTTTTCCTCCTCCGCTATGTAGGCGGCAATCTCTTCTTTGATTTTACGGCTTTCGGCACGAAGCGCATCATTGTCGAGCGAATCTATACGTTCATATTCTTTTTTAATCTTTTCAACATAAGGATTTAACTCTTTCAAGTCCCTGTCGGCTTTGGAACCGAAAATCTTCCCTATTACGTTTATTATTGAGGCCATATTTGCAGTTTTTCGATAATTCTTCTTATAACCTGCAAATGTACATTATTCTTCTCAATTATTCGCTTTATCTGCACCAACCCGCGGTCCAGTCATTCCCCGATGGCACCGCACCTTTATAATCTGCAGCCGTAAAGAACGGATCGACGGCATTCATATTTTTACCGCCCGAAACCGTTCCTACATAAGCGGACGTAAACGAAAAGGTCTTGTTTATTCCGTTATTGGCATTGGAGGTAAACAGATCCTGAGAATAGATACCCGCGGCGGCAGATACTCCGCCGGCGAGGAAGATATGATCAAGAACTGAGGTACCGTTTGCCAGTGCCGTTTCTGTCTCTGTAGTCTCAGTGGTAAGGCAGTTGGGTTTCCCCGTAACCAGGGCATTATATATCCCCACCCGGGTGCCTGCTCTTAAACGAATCCCGCGTTTATTTACTGAAGAACCGTTTCCGCACAGTGTCAGATTCGCCAATATCGGAGAAGAAACAGGTGCAGCGGTAAAATCTTTACTGTTATTATCGGCTTCAATCAGACAGTCGCACTCGTAGCCTATAACAGCCTCGCTCCCCTGAATTGCTACCAGGAATTGTCCTTTTCCGCACCAGCCTTCAGTCCAGTCGAACGAATCGTCACTATTGTCGGTTGCCACCAGGTATTTCACATTTACCGTACCGCCAAACCATTCAAAACCGTCGTCAGAACCCTTGTACGACTGCAGATGATCCACCACGGTCCCGTTACCGACTCCATAGAAAGTAAATCCGTTAGCCTCTTTTTCTTCGCTGAATGCATACCCGGTATATTCCAACCGAATATAGCTTAACATCCCTGAGTTATCGGCCGTATTACTGCCGCCGTAAAGGGCATCGCCAATTTCAGATTTCGAGGTGGTTCCCGTTACGTTAATGGGAGCAAGACCGCAGATGTGTACCCCGCCCCAGGCTCCCGCTTCTTTCCTTTCCGAGGTCATGACAACAGGATTTGTGGCCGTTCCGCGGGCATCAATCTTACCGCCCTGTTCTACAAGGATATAATCTACCACATCGTCGTCTTTGGCCACAATGATGACTCCCGGCTCAATAGTAAGGGTTACCCCCGGTTTAACATGAACTCCACCGGACAGGTTGTAGGACATTCCGCTTTTAAGCGTTCTGTCGGTCGTCAGCTCGCCGGAAAGATCCGTAGATTCTTCTTCGGGTTCGGGTTCTTTTTCACAGGAGACTGCCAATATCAGTATCCCTAAAGCCATTACGGCCATTTTCCAATTCATTTTTTTCATTTTCAATTAATTTGTTGATTTAAAGTGTATAAGTAAATCCTATCTGAAGGGAAACCCCAGCCCTGTACGATTCTACTGTCACAACCTCTCCTGTTGTTTTGACCTGTTGCGTGAATAGCACCTTACTGTCCAGGATATTTTTAACTGACAATCTGAGATTCCAGCGATTCCCGGCCTGGTAACTACTCACAAAATCAAGCGTATGAAGAGGTTGTTGCATAATATTCCCCATCCCGTAGATCCCCACGGCGTGAATGCGGGGTCCCTGAAGATTATAAAGCATGGTACATGTCACCTGGTCTTCTGTGCCTGTCTTCCATCCGTACATAATATCGGCGTTCACCAAGTACGGCGAAGCCCCCTGTAAGGCCCGGCGGGAATCGGTATACACACCACCGCCTTCGGGCAATATTACATTGGTATACATATACGAAGCGTTCAAGCCTATCCGGAGGCCCGGCACAATTGTTTTTCTTATCTCCGCTTCCACTCCTGCCGCCATCCCTTCTTCTGCATTGCGGAATGAATGGACCGCCGATCCTCCCGAGGATTCCTGGACCCGCTCTATGGGGTTCTCCAGCCACTTGTAATAGAGGGCAGCCGAGAACAGATTGTCCTGTGTGCCATAATATTCGTAACGCAGATCGGCGTTAATATTATAGCCGTTCTGCAGTGCTTCGTTGCCTCTTAATTCGGCACTTCCATACGATTCTTTATAAAGGAATGGCGCCATTTCCACGAACAGGGGCCGGGTAACGGTACGCGAAAAGGCAAATCGTGCCGAATGTTTTTCACGGAATGAATATTTAAGATTCAGAGCAGGGAACAGATCGTGACCGGACAGAACGGATCGTTTCTCAACCGAAGCGTCATTCCAGTAACGGACCCATTGTGCGGAAGGTTCATAACGCAACCCAAGGTTAACGTTAATGTTTCTGAAAAGAAGAAAGTCGGTTTGCGCATATATTCCTCCCATACGATGACCGGCATAATAATGAGATTTGGGCTGAGCGTCTTTAATTATCTGAATGGTTCCGTCGGCAATATTTGCTGTATTAAGCCAAAAGTCTGTTTCATAGATATCGGTAATTTCAGGATTCAGATTGTTTAGATTATAATAAAACCGGATCGATGAATAGCTCCGTAATTTGTTCTTATAAGAAGCTCCAAACCTTATCGATCCCTTTTCCCCCATTTTGTATACGGCATAAAGTTCTGCCACGGCTTCCCTTTCTTCCAATTCTCCAAAATAACGCATGGTTTCCTGGCGATTCAATTTAAAAAGAGACAGCTTGCGGTCGTCTTCACGATACATCACCTGCCTGCGGTCCGGCTCGTAACTTCCCGTTATTCCGTAAGAAAGGTTAACATTCAATGTCCAACGGTCTCCGGCAGAATAACCGTAGGCAAGTTGATTGTTCAATAAGCTATAAGCATGGAAAACACTGTTGCTCCCAATCAGATGGATACCTTCCGAGTCGTATCCTTCCCTTCTTTTGTAATTATCCACCGCATTGCGGGCGTATAAAAACGTATAGCTGAAATGGTGGAATGAACCCAGATCGTAAGCCAGATGCATAAGTCCCGCCATATCTGAATTCGTGGAATAACTGTTGTAGTTAAACTCATTGAGAACCGTTCCCTGTGCATTTATAGTTGAGATATAAGCATCTTTCTGTATTTCATTGTCGTAATCTACGCTCAGTGAAACAAGCATTCCCAGCCGGTTTTGGCCTTTTTCCCATGATTTTCCAAAACCTATAGCCCCGTTTATACCCGGCCATAATGTTCTTTTTGTAACGGAGAATGAGGTTCCAAAGGGGTCATGATTTTTTATATAGGATGAAAACTCATTTGAAGTCATATCTTTTACATTGAGCGGCAGATTGCGGGTAAAAAAGATTTCGTTTTTTTTATCGCTTTCAAAGAAGCCGGAAAACAAAGCCCGGGAGTTACCGCCTGTTCCTATGTTTAAAGAAAAAAAATCGTCTCCCGTATGTTCTTTCAGGCCAATATCAATATGAGCACCCGAATAATCTGCATAAGCACTCACATTGTATACCTTGTTCACAGTTATATTCCTTATCAGACGCGAGGGAAAAAGATCCAGGGGAATAAGTTTGTTATCTGGGTTCGGCGAGGCTACAGGCAGTCCGTTCAGCGTGGTGGAACTGTATCTGTCTCCAAGGCCCCGCACAAAGAGCTGGCCTGTTTCGGCAAGTGAAATCCCTGCAATCTTTTTTACTCCCTCGGCCACCGAAGAAATCCCTTTTCTGCTCATTTCCCTTGCTCCAATATTTTCGACAGCAGCAGAAGACAGTCGCCTTTCCGTCAACAGACTCTTTTCGGTTTCCAGGTCCCTTCGTGCTATAATGTACACTTCTCCAACGGACAACTCCTCCGATTGGAGCTGCATGTCTACTTTTATCGCTCCCGGTTCTCCCGAAACAACCACAGGTCCGGTTACGGCCGTTTTATATGATATATACCTGAATTCCAAAGTATATACACCTTCATTCAAAGGAAGTTCATAAAAACCGCTGTTATCTGTTACCGAGCCGGTGCCGGTACCCGAGACCATCACGTACACTCCGGGTAAAGGTTCCGAGGCCGTTTTATCGGTGACCGTACCGCTTATTATCGTTTGAGCCTGTAACAATCCGGAGTATGCCGTGAATAAAAGGATTAATAATCTTGTTCTTCTTCTCATTTGCTTTTCTTCATAAATCTGATGCAAAGGTGACGGCACCATGTTACAACACCCATACAGTCACTTTACATTTCAGTTAAAAAACGCTTACACGGAATGTAACAATGTTTGCTTAAGGCATAAACAATTATCTTTGTGCCAATAAAATTGAACATTTTGGAAAAGGAAGATATCAGAATTCTTGTTGTCGATGACGAGGAGTCGCTTTGTGAAATATTACAGTTTAACCTCGAAGTGGAAGGTTATACGGTAGATGTAGCTTATAGTGCCGAACAGGCAATTACCCTGGACCTGTCGGGATACTCTCTTATTCTCCTGGATGTCATGATGGGACCCATGAGTGGATTCCGGATGGCCCAACTGATGAAAAAAGACGAGAAAACGGCATCCATCCCCATCATTTTCTGTACTGCCAAGGATACCGAAGACGACACGGTTGCCGGCTTAAACCTGGGCGCCGATGACTATATTTCCAAACCCTTTTCTATCAGGGAAGTCATTGCCCGTGTCAAAAGTGTATTGCGCAGAACAGAATCGGCGCTTCATCCTGAGAACCAACAATTGCTCAATTATAAAGGCTTAACCATGAACCTTTCAAAAAAGAGCTGCTCCGTTGAGGGACTGGAAATTCCTCTTACTAAAAAAGAATTTGAGATCCTTGCGTTATTATTGAAGCATAAAGGCAAAATTTTTTCTCGTGAAGAGATCCTCAGTCAAGTATGGAGCGACGAAGTGATTGTGCTGGACAGAACCATAGACGTAAATATTACCCGCTTACGTAAAAAAATCGGGGTATACGGAGATCATATTGTAACACGTCTGGGCTATGGATACGGGTTTGAAGTATAAGGTTCCTTTCCAGGTACGGCTTTTTTTGTACCTGATGCTCCTCTTTGGGCTTTTTCTGCTTTTTTTTCTCGCATTCCAGCAACACAGGGAAAAGACGTTTAAGGCAGAAAAGATGAATGCCCGGTTACAGATCTTTAACACACAATTGAATCCATTTATTTCGAATCCGTCAGCCATAGATTCATTGGTTCTGATGAAAAAAGAATCTTTGGGCGGCGATCTGAGGATTACAATAATGGATACTTTGGGAAATGTTCTCTATGATTCGGAGAAGACCCGGCCCCTGAATTCCTTCTCCAATCACTCGGACAGACCGGAAGTTAAGCAGGCCATGGCATCCGGAACCGGCTTTACTACCCGCCGCCTCTCTGAAACCACGGATATTGAATATTTTTATTCCGCCACACGTTACGGAGATATTATTATTCGTTCTGCCATTCCCTACTCCGTTTCACTCAGGGAAACCCTCAGGGCCGACCGTCTGTTCCTTCTGGTCATGACAGGCATATCTCTTTTGGTAAGCGCACTGGCGCTCATTCTGACAAGACGCCTGGGGAATAATATTAACCGCCTGAGAAAATTTGCCCTTTTGGCAGACAAGGGAGAACCGATTGAAGATATTGGGTCCTTCCCAAAAGACGAACTTGGAGAGATCTCCAATCATATCATCAGGCTATACTCGCGTTTAAGACAAACCAAGGAGGCGCTGGAAAGCGAACACAGTATGGTTTTGCATCAGAAACAGGAACAGACACGCCTGAAAAAACAACTCACTCAGAATATCAATCATGAATTGAAAACGCCCGTAAGCAGTATTCAGGGTTATCTGGAAACACTCGTGAACAATCCGGGGATCCCTGAAACCAGACGCCAGGCATTTATAGAAAGCAGTTATAAACAGTCTAACCGCCTGGTACAGCTTCTGAACGATATTTCAACTATAACCCGTATGGATGAAGCCAGTGAGATCATTGAAAAATCAGAGATCAATCTGAGCGATATTATCAGAGATGTATTTGCAGACCTGGCAGGGGCATTGCAGGAGAAAAAAATAAAAGCGGTAATTGATATTCCACAGTCTCTGATTATGAATGGAAATCACAGTTTGTTGCACTCTGTATTCCGTAATCTGACGGACAATGCCATAGCTTATTCCGGTTGTGACACTCTGTTTGTTTCGCTCAAAGAATCGGATGAAGATCATTTTCAATTTGTATACGCAGATAACGGAATAGGCATAGAGGAGGAACATTTGCCCCGGATTTTTGAACGTTTTTACCGGGTCGACACCGGAAGAAGTCGCTTAATGGGGGGGACCGGTCTGGGACTTTCCATTGTCAAAAACGCCATCGTTTTGCACGGAGGGACCATTACAGCCGGAAAAAGGGAAGGAGGCGGTATTGAATTTTGTTTTTCCCTGAAAAGAAAATAAAAAAGCATACCGTAAAGTATGCTTTTCCAGATCAAAATCAGATCTTCAGATTATTCAGCTTCAATAGCTCCTGTAGGGCATGCTGCAGCACAGGCACCACAGTCAATGCATTCATCGGGGTTAATAACATAAATGTCACCGGCAGAAATTGCTCCCACGGGACATTCATCAATACAGGTACCGCATGCTACGCAGCTGTCAGTAATTTTGTGTGCCATGATTCATCAAATATTTAGTAAATCCGGCGGCAAATATATGAATTAAATTCTTACTACCTTTGTACTCTTACAAACTTTTGTGAAAATGACACTTCCATTACTTATTGCAGTATCCTTGCTTTTCTACGGTTCACCGGCATTTCAGGAAAACACATCCGTCAGGTTCGATAAGACCGTTCATGATTTTGGAGATTTTGGCATAAACGACGGCTCACGTTCGCATACATTCACTTTAACCAATAATTCAGATAAGCCCATAGTGATCCAAACCGTTATTTCTTCGTGCGGATGTACGGTACCGGAGTGGACAAAAGAACCCATTCCTCCCGGAAAACAGGGAACCGTTACTGCCACGTTTCTGAATAATCAGGGTCCATACCCTTTTGATAAACTGCTGTCGGTCTATATTACCGGATATACAAACCCTTTTACGCTGCATATCCGGGGGGTTGTCCATCAAAAAGCTTTTTCCATTGAAGATACACATCCGGTATTAATGGAAACCCTGCGCCTGCGGAAAAGCGAACTGGAACTGGGACAGATTAAGCAGGGTACAGAAAAAACAGATTCCGTAGAAGTTATCAATACCGGGAAACAACCTCTCCTGCTGAGATTCAAAACACATGACGGGAATGTGAAAGTGTACGCGAATCCCGGGAAACTCAATCCGGGAGAAAAAGGATATATTGTCTATACAATAGATACACGCGTAAAAGAAGAATGGGGCAATGTTATCTATCCTGTTCAGGTCGTGATTAACGATAAGGTCAACCCGGTACATTCTCTTACAGTAAAGGGGTCCATTAAGATCAACACCTCATCTATGACTCGTGAACAAAAAGAGAAAGGACCCATTCCACAGCTGGACAAAAGCGCTTATGAATTTTCTGAAAAAAAAATCGGGTCTTCTATTGAAACACGATTTTCCATGACCAATAAGGGGAAGGGGCCTCTTGTCATTTTTAAGGCCGACTTCAGTCATCCCGGAATAAAGGCGGAGTTTCCCACAACGGTAAACCCGGGAGAGACCGTATCAGTTTTGGTCTCCATCCCTAAAACTGATACTCCCGGGGAAGTGATCTATACCGTAAGTCTGACGACCAATGCGCCATCCAGACCGACTATTAACCTGCTGATATACGGCAAAATCATTAAATAATCCGGCTATGGACTCTGCTTTGACCGTTAACGACGGTATACCCCAGCCTCCCATAATAAATCCCAATGCCGGCAAGCTCCTTAAGAAAAGGCCTGCCAGGCAACTGACTACCGGAGATTATCTGAAAGGTATTAAGGCAGGACATATTCCTACCCTGGCTCAGGCTATTACTCTTACTGAAAGCACACTCGTTGAGGACAGGAAAAAAGCACGGGAGCTCATTACGGCCTGCCATCCCTTATCCGGGAACTCCATACGGATAGGTATTACCGGAGTACCGGGTGTGGGAAAGAGTACCTTTATTGAAGCGTTCGGAAAATACATCATAAGGCTCGGGCACAGGCTGGCGGTTTTAGCTATTGATCCGAGCAGTGAACGCAGTAAAGGGAGCATACTGGGAGATAAGACACGTATGGAAAGCCTTGCCAACAATGAGAACGCTTTTATCAGGCCTTCCCCCAGCGGAGGTTCACTGGGAGGTGTCGCCCGGAAAACCCGCGAAGCGGTAATTCTTTGTGAAGCAGCCGGCTTTGATGTGATTTTTATTGAAACCGTTGGCGTTGGACAGTCCGAGATCGCAGTCCATTCCATGACCGACTTTTTTCTGTTGCTTATGCTTTCCGGCGCCGGAGACGGGCTGCAGGGCATTAAACGGGGGATCATGGAGATGTCAGACCTTCTGGTGATCAACAAGGCAGATGGTAGTAACATAGAAAAAGCGACCAAGGCTTGCATCCTGTACCAGAGCGCACTTCATCTTTTTCCTCCCTCCCCTTCCGGCTGGACACCAGCTGCCCTTACTGCCTCGGCCATTGAAGAAACCGGTCTGGAAGAAATACTCGATGCTATTTTCCGCTATATGGACCTGACAAAATCCAACGGATACTTTTTCAGAAAAAGAAAAGAACAAGCCGTTTACTGGATGAAGGAAAGTATAGATGAAAGCCTGCTTTCCCGCTTTTACAATAATCCCAACGTTACAGAAGCACTTACCATTATTGAGAAACAGGTAGCTGCCGGGGAAACGGATCCTTTCGAAGCCGCCGGCAGGATACTTAACATCATATAAACTGTTATGCACTTAATTGAAGTCATCAAGAACAGCGTCCTCATTACCGGTCTGGTTATGGTGATGATGATCTTTCTTGAGTACATAAATATTATTAGCAAGGGGCATTCTCTGGAAAAACTCAGGGACCGGCCGTTCCTGCAAATTCTGATCTCTGCACTGCTGGGCCTTATACCGGGATGTGGCGGCGGATTTATTGTAGTCAGTCTCTATGCCCATAATATGGTGTCTTTCGGGGCATTGCTGGCAATGATGATCGCCACCGTGGGAGACGAGGCATTTGTCATGCTGGCGATGATCCCCGGTACGTCACTTTATTTATTTACGGGATTATTGATACTGGCCATCGTGTCGGGCTGGATTACAGATAAAGTGATCCGCCGGGTCCCGCGGCCTTTCGGTCCGGACCATTTTTCCATACACTCAGAGGAATTCAACACACATGGCCATATCCGGATATGGGAACGGATCGGGAAGAATTTTAACCCTCCCGGCAGGCACCGAATAGTTCTGCTCCTTGGTCTGGCACTCTTTTTTGTTTGTATAGTTTTCGGGTTTCTTTCGCACGAACATATCCAGGTATCGGGACACGAACATGAACACGCCGCAGAGAGTATGTTCTCAGAAAAATGGATGAACATGATCTTTGCAGGCTTTTCCCTTGTAACGCTCGTTTTTACTTTGTTCTCATCGGATCACTTTATTGAAGAACACATCTGGAACCATATAGTCAAACACCATTTCATCAAAATATTTCTCTGGACCCTTGGCGCGTTGCTGGTCCTGGAAGTGGCCCTGCACTATGTAGACCTCCAGAGTTGGATGTACGACCGTTTCTGGCTTATGCTTCTTGTGGCGGTAATTGTAGGGCTCATCCCCGAATCGGGACCTCATATTCTTTTTATTTCGTTATACGCGGCGGGGACCATTCCCCTGAGTATTTTATTGGCAAACAGTATTGTACAGGAAGGTCACGCGGGACTACCACTGCTGGCAGAAACAAAAAAGGGCTTTGTCATTGCCAAAGCCCTTAAGGTAGTAATTGCCGTTATAACGGCTTGTTGTATACAATTTATTTATTCATTGTAACCAGAAATTCATCATTGTCCTGCGTACGCAACAGGCGGTCTTTCATAAATTCCATTGCCTCGACGGAATTCATGTCGGCCAGGTAATTGCGAAGGACCCAGATACGGTTGAGTTTGTCTTTTTCCATAAGCAGATCGTCGCGACGCGTAGAACTGAGGGTAACATCCACAGCGGGGAACATGCGCTTATTGGACAGGCGCCGGTCCAGCTGCAGCTCCAGGTTACCCGTTCCTTTGAATTCCTCAAAGATAACTTCATCCATTTTGGATCCCGTATCAATTAAGGCTGTAGCAAGGATGGTAAGCGACCCGCCGTTCTCAATGTTCCTGGCAGCGCCAAAGAAACGTTTGGGTTTCTGAAGGGCATTGGCATCCACACCTCCGCTAAGCACTTTGCCGCTGGCCGGCTGCACGGTATTGTAGGCACGGGCAAGACGGGTAATACTATCGAGCAGGATCACAACATCGTGACCGCATTCAACCAGACGTTTAGCTTTCTCCAGAACAATGCCTGCGACCTTAACATGACGTTCGGCCGATTCATCGAAAGTAGACGCAATCACC
>Ga0265294_10001680_pt1 | contig 29763 bp, 22 predicted proteins | sample MunlanPumphouse3_FD_192504 | JGI IMG/M metagenome (GOLD analysis project Ga0265294, IMG submission 192504) | Groundwater microbial communities from a municipal landfill in Southern Ontario, Canada - Pumphouse #3 | ecosystem: Environmental > Aquatic > Deep subsurface > Groundwater | place...
GCCCACTTGTTCTCTAAATGCCTAAGTACTGGTTTAGTATATTCATGTTTGGCTTTGCAGAGCTTAGTAAGCGTCTTTAATGCCAACATCTCAAGTTGGATGTCTCCACTAGACACCCAGTTATACGCAAGAGGTAAATATTTATCTGGATATTTTTTTAAGAGAGGAAAAAATACTTTATCAACAATTAAACCTTGTTCTGGCTGACCTTTAGCATCTTTTACAAACTCTAACATTTTAGCATAATATCTATCTTTATCTTTTGTGTATATCTTGCTTAAAATAATACTCGCAATGAACTTTCCATTTCCTAAACCCTCATACCATAAATAGTTTAAAAACTCTGTATGTTTAGCATGTTCTTTTTCAATACATTTTGCTATTTGTTTAGCTACTAATGTTAATACTTCGTTTGGAATATTATGCCCTTCCCGTCCAGGATAAGCATTGTATATGACATCAAAACGATAGTCATGTACAGGTAATTTATTTTTACAGAAGTCATCAGCATCTTTAATTAATCTTTCTTTCCAGTCTAATGATATCATTATAATCTCCTATTCTAATTTAATACTGCAATTTTCCCTTTTTTCTGTGATCCCCCCATATTGATTACATAGAAATAAACACCGGATGAGACTTTTTGTCCACTACTATTTTTAAGTTTCCAGCTAAAATTATCGTAACCATAAAAAGGTCCGATTTGTTGGGAAAAAACTATGTCCCCAGCTTTAGAATAAATTGAGATATTACCTTTGGAGTTTAAAGGGAAATTAGTAAAGTTAATCTCATTATCACCTTTCCCTGGATAGGCAGGATTAGGGAATACTACCAACTTTGATAAATCAGTAATATCTGTCAAGCTGAAATGAACAGTGCTTAACTGAGGGAGTATCTTATTAGCATTGCTATCAATAATATTGTTAATAATTAATTTGTAAGGATAATTTCCATATTGAAGTTCATGAGAAAAGTAAAATATAACTTCATTATCTACGTGTGAAATTTCCTGAAGCTTTGTTAAAATATCATTTGGTGGGGTTTTTAGGCTAAAGTTGTCAATAGTAATTGGTTGGAAATCTTCAGCAAAGATTTCTTCCGAGAAAGTTAATTTTACGGTTTTACGATTAATAATGTTTATTATTTCTACTGTCGGGGCAATCACATCATCAATGTTCTCAAATGTTGTAGTTAATGATTGTGCAATAATATTATTACGGGACATAATATCTGAACAGATTATAGTGTATTCTGCTTCACTTAATGGTTCTCTAAGGCGAAGGATAGCTCTTTTGAAATGAGTATCTAAGATAACAGAATGGGGATTTCCAATTCCACCACTTATGTTATAGTGTCCAACTCTAATCATATCGCTAGCGAGAGGAACGTTAAATGTTATTTCGATACTAAAATCACCTATTTTTCTGACATTTAAAATTTGTGGTTGTAGGTTAGGAACAGCTGTTTTCCAAGGAGTTAAAAAACTTTCTGGGTTAACAAAATTGGTATTATAACAACTTATTGCATATCTATATTCATCATTAGTAACTAAGTTTTCATCAATGATACTAGACTTTTGGGTAGTAGATATAACTTCTTGTAAGCCATTATATTGACGATATATTTTATAAAACGATTCACCATCAGCTTCCCAAGTCAATTGAACGCTATGCTCATCTAGTGGTACGGCTTCGAAATTACTTGGAGTTTCTGGTTCATTATGATAATCCCGGGCAGTAAGGTAAACACTTTGAGGTGTTTCATCAAGCAATTGATTGCATAATAACATTGGCTGGGAGTTCTCATCTTCTTGATAAAAGCTAATTTGGAATGAATTAGTTGAATTATGAACAGCCGTTGGTGTGAGTTTACCATCAATATACTCTATCTTGTAAAGAAAAGGAGTAATTGAAAGATAGATTTCATCTTTACCATCTCCATCTAAGTCATAAACTACTAATGAGTTGTTTTTATTAACATTATCAAAAGCAATGGTATCTATTACTTCATAACTGTTGTTATCTCTTGACTTATAGAGATAGAATTCGAAATATGTATTATCCATATTCTCTAAATTCTCGACATAACCACCTACAATAAACTCATTTGAACCATCGCCAGTGAAGTCACCATAATCTAAGTAATAAGCATTTTTGACTCCGATTCTATCAGACCAAACTTGGTAATTTTCTGCATCAGAGTTGATTTCATAAATCATAACATCGCCATCGGTATCCGCAGCTAAAATATCATAAAAATTATCTCCATCAAGATCAGCGCATTTCACCCAAGGTACAAAAGTGTTTCTGGAAAAAGTAGTAGTCTGATTTACTAATCTTTCTTTCTCGACAAATTCATTTAATTGCCTTTGATAAAGCTTAATTACGGTTTGGGCAGGTTCATTTATAACACAAATTAAATCATCTCTTCCGTTGTTATTATAATCTGCGAATATTGCTCCAGAGCCATTATCAATGGATTGCGCGTAAGAGTTCAAAGGGTAATCATTACCTTCAAATGTCTCGTATATATAAAGCGTCTCTAAATTAAGTCCAATCACTTCATAACCTGAATCATTTGAATTTCCGATATCAAGAGGTCGGAACTTATCAGTAAATTCGTGTTTGTTTTCAAAACCATTCTCGGTCTTTTCATATATAGCAACACGACCAAAGGTCCCGTCTTCAATATCCATAGCTATAAATTCATTTTTGCCATTTCTATCAAAGTCATGAATTCGTTTGGCTGGAATAATTTCATTAGGGAAAAGAGGATTAATCTCAAAATGATTTATGGGTGTAGATATATTATCAATCTCACCTATATCTGGAATTAAGCCTGAGTTATATGTTAAACCGCTTCTATTCTGGGCATTAATCTCAGCACTAATGGTCCCACTATTGATTGTATTAGGTAGAGGAATAAATAAAAGGGTATCCGCAATTGAAGAAAAAGCACTATACTCCTGATTATTACTGTCATAAATCGCAGCTTGGACATTGACAATTTCATTGAAATGACATCGCAGATAGTGTTTCTTATTATTTGATTTATAGCGAGTAACAATTTGGAAATCACTCTTGGGATATGGTAATGATTTGTCGATATACACATTTCTGAGAATGTTAAAAACCTTATTGTTGCTGTTTTGAACAGATAGCCTAATTCGATAATTTCCATCTTCTAATTCAGGTTCAACTTTAAACTGGCAGAGGTGGCCTTCAAATGGCATATCTATCGAATCACTGTAAAAGTATTGAGGAGTTTGCATATGAGTAAAACAGTCTTTCCACACTAAATTTTCAGTTTCGTTACCAGAAGAGTAGGTAACAGAATAGCGGAAAAAATCATCAATATTAATTTTTCCAGTAATATCAAAAGAAGTAGAAAGCCCCATCTCTTCGTAAGGGTAATTAATAGAAAGATAAGGAGATGTATAAGTACTAAGCAAATTATAGGCATTGATTAATCCATAGCCATAGTATTGATTAAAGCCACTTGTTTCGCCACTATTAAGTGGAAGATATTCAGTTGTTGAGTAAATCATAGTCTTTAGTTCTTCGAAGGATGTCCCAGGACGTTGAGCAAGCAACAATCCAATTATCCCAGTAGCATAGGGAGCAGCCATAGAAGTACCAGAGAGTTCAGAATATCCATCACTATCTCCCTCCATACCGTAAGTACTTAGCACTTGGGAACCTGGAGCGACAATATCTAATTCAGGCCCGTAAGAGGAAAAGTTTGAGAGAGTTTTGGTTTTATCAATAGAGCCAACAGAAAGGACAATTGATAGCTTTGCAGGATAAGAGATAAAAGGACCTGGATCATTACCAGATGAGGCAACCAATATTACTCCTCGATCATAAGCATATTGACAAGCATCAGCAATAATAGGAGAATAATATGTCGATCCCCAGCTCATATTGATAATATCTGCTCCCATGTCAGTAGCATAAATTATAGCAGCTGCGGCATCATCATCTTGCAAATATCCACCCCCTGTAGTAGTCCTGAACCCTGCCCTAACAGGAAGCAATTTTGTTTTCCACATTACGCCTGCAACACCCAATCCATTATTGACTTCAGCACCAATAATTCCACTAACATGTGTACCATGATAATTCTCATCCGAGGCATCATTGTCTCTTTCGGTATAGTCACCTAAGCCAATATTTTGGAGAGTAGGAGCATCTGTGAAATCCCAGCCATGCCAATCATCTATATAGCCGTTGCCATCATCATCAGCACTAGAATTTGGATTTTCATTCTCGTTAATGTAAATTACATTAGTTAAATCAGGGTGTTCAAAGAAAATACCTGAATCAACAACTGCAATTACGAGATCTTCGTCACCAGTAGTGTAACTCCAAGCTTGAGGAATTTGGCATAAATCGTGTTGCTGTTGGAAAAAGTAGGGGTCGTTTATAGTATTGTGAAAAACATTAAGATAGTTAGGTTGAATATACTCAATCTGAGGAAATTTATTTTTTTTTGCTTGAATTTCTGAAACAGGTATTTCTTCTTCAGTTTCAATAACATAAAACTGATTAGTGCTTTTGTCAGTTACGGGGGTAATTTTCATTACATTATAACTTTTCACCCAGTTGCTAAACAAAGGAAATGATTCAAGATCTAGGTTTCCTCTAGAATCTGATAATTTAACAATCAACTCTCTAGGCGAATAGCTTAAGGCAGAAGCAACAAATGTTATTGAAAGTAAAGTAATTATAAGAAGTACCTTTTTCATCAGAAGTTATCCTTAGAATTTGTATGATAGACTTATTTTATGAACATCATCTAATCCGTTAGTCATTTGCATATAAGCATAATCTATGTTAAAAGAGTCATAATCAATACCAAGTCCAAAGCTTAGGTCATTAGAATCATTATTTTCTTTATAACCTGTTCTAAGATAGAGTATTTCAAAGGTTTTTACTTGCATCCCAAAGTTATAAGCTAAATCAGTATCTTCTGATTTATGAGCTTTTACATCAAAAGCTAGGTCATAGTAACGAGATATAAATTCTTTAGATATGCCTAACTCAAGATTGATAGGTAAGTCAATTTTTTCTTTATCCATCTTAGAGGTTGTTCCTAAGTTTTTCACTCCTGTATAGAGTTTAACATCTTTCAGTGGAGTAGACCAAACATAGCCTAAATCGGTTGAGAATCCGTAACTTGAGGCAGTATGAATCTTTTCATATAGAATATTAGCATTAATACCAAAATAGTGAGTTGCTCCAAGCCTGTAGGCATAGTTGATAGTCCCGACAAAATCCATAGGAGAAAACTCTCCTATAATATCTCCGGTTTCATCACGTTGATCTAAAGTGCCGTAACTTACGTGTCTGAAGGCATATCCCCAATGATACTTCCTTTTATTCAAAGAAAGCCCACCAGAAATAATATCTGTATCTAACAACCAAAAACTTTGAGAAGCTGTAACTATTTTTCCTCTGTTATAAAGTCCTGCTGCTGGATTACTCAAAAAGTTAAGTGCATCATTCGTACTAAAAGCTCCGGTATCACCCATACCTGACATAGCTGGACTTGTAGCAATTTCTAAAACCTGGAATCCATATTCTCCTGCATTTTCGTGCTGTGCATTTAAAGTACCCACTACAGCAATCAACATTATCAAGATAAATTTTATTTTATTCATTTTTATTTCCTTCTATTTTTCTAAAGCAAATTTTAATTCTTTGTATTCACCTTCTGCTTTTATTCTTGCTAAATAAATGCCAGAAGCTAGTTTTTTGTAAGGTATTTCAAATTTGTTCATATTCCCAAGATAGGGGTCAAGTTCTTTTATAGTAGAATATACTTTTTTCCCTGAAATCGAATAAATATCCAATTTAGCGAGACATTTTTTTGATACCATTGCACGCAAGGTTAAATCATTGTTAATGGTAGCATTGAAAGGGTTGGGATAGACATAAACCTCACCCTTAACAAAAATGTTTTGAGTCTCATAAGTATTGGGAATTTGTGTATTAAATTCAACCGCATTTCTATGATAATTATTATATTCTGTGAACCAATCTTCTAAACATGTACTTAGAGAAAAGTCATTATCAACATTTCTAAAAAATGTCCGTTTAATCGTTGCTCTGTCTAAAGTAGTATAAACAAACAGTTGATTATCCTCAACATGGAGAAAAGGATAACTACGACCATTGCTGTAGTTTCCTACAGGGAATCCAGGCAGTTCTTTTCCTTGTTCATTCCAGATAGAGGTACGATTACGAGAAAAAGAACCAATAAAGTTATAGTTTTGATTTTTCTCAATATCTATTGCATAAGCTCCCCCATAAACAATGAGTGAGTCATTTGGAGTTGTATGAACATTGAATCTATTCCTATCAACCAATTCTCCATTATAGGCTAAGATTTTAATACCATCCTTATGACCTAAAACTAAATCCCAAGTCCCGTTTTTATCATAATCAACTATTGAAGGAATTGCTGTTGAGTGAACAGTTGATTCGATATAATTTATTTTAGAGAAATCAGTACTAGTAAAAGTATAGAATCCATAAGGAGCTTGCACTACAAGTTCTAAGGCCTTATAATTGGGATTAAAGTCAAAGTATAAAATATTACTAATCAGAGAATCAGCCGGAATGTCTAACTCGATTCTTTGCATAAAGCCATCTTCTTCGTCGATTATGTTAAGATAATAATCACCCTCTTTAGTAATAGCCAAAAGTTGATCCGCATAAAGCAAATTAGATTTCATTTTACCAGGGATTGAGAAGTTGGTTAACACATTTAGGTCGCTATCAACTACTTTAATTACACTTTGATCACTAGTAGCGTTGTTTAAAGCACAAAAGTACTTATAACTGCTATCTTCTTCATTTTTATGAATAACAACAGGAGATGTCCAACTATACTCTGGTTGAGTAAAAACATTAGTAACTTCTTGACCATCGTAATAATTAAGAGCAGCTTGAGCAGATGGGATAATCTTTTGAATAGGAAGAAGAAGATTATTAGAAATCTCATCATATGAATAATTACGGAAAAGATTATTCTCCAAAACATAGTTTTCTAACAGCTCATTATTTTCAAAAACAGTAAGGTTGTTGCCATTTGGAAAAATAATCTCATTAATACCATTATTGTTCATATCCATTGAGAGAGCAGAAAATCTACTGATACCATCATAACTTGTGGCTAAATTCCATTCAAATTTAACAGAAAAAGACATCATATTCCCAGCTTCAGAAATATCAAAAACTTCAAAAGGGGTCCCACCATAGTAACTTTCAGAAGATGGTAGATGAAGTAAGCCAGTGTCTGGGTGTGGATTAAAGCCAATATAATCATTAACGCTTGCCCTGAAAGCATCTTCTGGTCCACCCAGACCATAAATTGAAGCTCGAGGATCAGCATCTAAATGTTGAATTCCATCTGCTTCCTCTAAATCAACACCTTTATGGCTTGCATCCCCATTAACTCGGCTAAGGCCATTATCAGGATCGAAATTCTCTTCAATGACAAACTCGTCAATGTGCCAAACTAAAAGTCCTGAACCATCTATAGGAGAATACCCCCCCCCAGAATAACCTGGTAAAAAGAAATCCCACTCACAACCTTTAAGACGGTTGGTCATAAAATTGAATTTAGGAATCGGTTCCCAGTGACCATCTGCCAAAGGATAATACTCTTGTTGCCCCTCAGGGAGCAGTGGAAAAGTAAAATTGGCGACCCCATTCAGAGTTGAATTATCAGGATTTTGAGACCTATTCTCAATAAGGAAATATTCTTTTTCTGATAAATTAATTTTATAAAGCTGTGGTTTTGTCGGGTTCTTTTCTAAGAAATGGTCAATTTCTAAGTTGTAAGTATCTGTAGTAACCTCAATAGGACTTTCCCAGCCCAGGTAATATCGAGACCAAGCTGATAGTTGGGCAGGTGTATAGCCATTAGCATTCCAAGCTCCAGATCCCATAATCCCCCAATTTCCGATACCAGAAGAAATTCCGTTCTCTGAAATGTTATCGTTCAAACTAGGCAAGCCTAAAGCATAACCAAACCCTGAAGCAAGAACACCTAAGTTTCCATAAGGAAGCTGAGAACCATCTTCAGGGTAATAATCTTGCCATTGATGTTCGGGAACAACTACAAAATCAGTAACATAAGTTCCGTCCGCAGGAATACCCAAAAAGTCATCATTTTCAGGGTCTAAACCTAATTGAAGGTTTCTACGTGACAAGAAAGTTGACCAGATTAAATCGGGTCTCTCTTTATTGATATCAGATTCTTGACCGGCTCCAGCATGGAAAACTACAAAAGTATCCCACTCATTAAAATCTATTTGCTCATCTGATTTTTGAACAATTTCTTGAGCAAATTCAGCAATTCTAGCCCTTGTATCATCATCTGAACCATAGTAGCCCATAGGTTTTTCAAGAGTAATTACTTGGGGATAAAACTCATAATCAAGAATATATTGTTGATGGGATGCATCATAAAGATAGTCTTCTAATTGAAGCATATATCTATCAAAAAAGGCTTGATCATGAACTAAATAGTCAGGATAAGATGATTGAGAAACAAAACTAACATCACTAAACTGCACTAAATAGACTAACACCTTTTTCGGAAGTTCTTTATTTCCTTTTTTAGTCACACGAGGAAATTTTTCCGAAGGGAAAGTCATAGGCCTAGATACCGGATTCTTCATCATTGGGTGAGGTACTACCTCTCCAACTAAAGTTATTACCAATAAAAGTAATAAGATCATAGTTGAATACTTTTTCATTTTTGCTCCTGTTTTTTTAAAATTCTTTTCGGGAATTCCCTACAAATTATCGTCGCCGGTTATCAATTTTCCTATACTTATCTCCTTCATTTATAATAAATATATCAATAAATACTATGTTTGCAAATGGTAAGAAATAGTCAATTATTTTCTGAATTAAAATGAATGATAGAAAAAAAGACAGCTTAGCCTATATAGCACAAACTATAGAATTGGTAGACAAAATCTTATTATCCGTGATTATCTAAGCTGACTGGGAGGCATGGTTAACAAAGCACGTAATGCTTCCAGCCCTAAATAGTGAAATTGTTTTTTTTATTGCTACAGCGCCTATTTAACATTTCTAACTCATAGTTAATTATTTTACTAGTCCACTTTTATGGTACGATACACTTTACCCCTTTTCTTCCCTTTTACTATCTCGATAAATTATTGGACTTTTATCGGGATACTTTATGGGAACAAAAAGGAAAGGTATCGGGTTTAATCATCTTCACTACTATAGTTCAATTTCTCTTTAAGAATATCAGAGAATTCTCCATAGAAAAAGCCTTTTCTCATCATATAAGAACAACATTTATTATAAACATCCTTACTTCCACGATTAGTATATATTTTAATCGCCTTGGTTAGGTTATCATGAATAATATTATGTTTAGCTTGATTATCGTATTGTTGTTCTAACTCATACTCTATTAGGTCTGAACTAACCCCTTTATTTTTTAACTTGAAAGTAACCTCTGTTTTACTTTTCCCTAACTCTATCATTGATCTGACATATAACTCGGTTAATCTTGCATCAGAAATGAACTTTTTTTCTAAACAAAAGCTTATCACATCATCTATTATTGAGCTATGTAACCTTAACTTTTTAAGATAATTACGTGATTCATATTCTGAATGTTCCTGCTTAGCAAGATAGGTAAAAAGTCTATCTCGCGAATAATAATAGATAAGCTGTCTAATCTCTTTGAACTCATCGTTATCTATCTCTTCTTTATGGGAGAAAGATTTGAGGAGTTTTTTAGGTAAAACTCCCCAAACTCTATCGTCAATATATACTTCCAAAAGAGATTTTGAGTTAAATTTCTCTTTAAAATTAATTTTCACTATTCAGTATCTTCAAGATCTTCCTTATCACCATCATCTTCAAAATGGTCTGGTGATACTATTTCCAGTAATTTTGTTTTTATCTCTTCTTTCAATTCAGGATTTTCATTAAGATAATCCTTAGTCTTTTCTGCTCCTTGTCCTAAGCGAATATCACCATAAGAGAACCACGAACCAGCCTTCTTAACAATATCATTAGTTACAGCAAGGTCTAACAGGATGTCTTCAGTAGAAATACCTACTCCAAATATAATTGGGAATTCAACTTTTTTGAATGGAGGAGCAAATTTATTCTTAACAATCTTGACCCTTGTTTTAGCCCCAGAGACTTCACCTTCTCCTCCTGTTGCTTTAATTGAACCTACAGATCTAACTTCTAACCTTACAGATGAATAGAATTTTAAAGCAACACCACCAGTGGTAGTTTCAGGATTAACATAAGGCGGAACACCAATCTTCATTCTTGTTTGATTTATAAAAATCACTGAAGTATTAGATTTTGACACAATTGAAGTAAGCTTTCTTAATGCTTGTGACATTAATCTAGCTTGCAAACCAACATGAGTATCACCCATACTTCCTTCAATCTCTTGACGTGGCACTAAGGCTGCAACAGAGTCCACTACAATAAGATCTATCGCATTACTTCTACATAGGTGTTCAACTATTTCAAGAGCTTGTTCTCCGCCATCTGGTTGAGAAAGTAGCAATTTATCGGTATCTACTCCAAGTTTTTTAGCATAAACGGGGTCAAGAGCATGCTCAGCATCGATAAAGGCAACTTCTCCTCCAAGTTTTTGGGCTTCAGCAGCAACATGAAGTGCAATAGTAGTCTTACCAGAAGCTTCCGCCCCATAGATTTCTGTAATTCTTCCTCTTGGTATGCCACCGATACCAAGAGCTACATCTAAATTCAAAGCACCTGTAGGGATCACATCAACAGCAACTTTAGGCTTGTCACCAAGTCTCATAATTGCTCCAACACCATATTTCTTTTCCAATTGTTGCAAGGCTGTCTTTAAAGCAGTGTCTTTCGATTTATCAACCATTTTAATTCCTTTTTTTATATTAGGTTATAAGTTTGTAATACTCTGTAATGTGCCCCTTTTTGTGTAAGATTACTTTCAAAGAGGGTTATTTCCTTAACATCTATTTCACATTTTTCTAACTTTGTTTGTAAAATAAACTCTATTTGAGCTTTCATTAAATTTGTTTTAATTCTTCCTAAGGTTATGTGAGGAAAAAAATCCTTGTTATCAAGATTAAATCCTTGCTGTTTCAAGAAATTGCGTAAGCTTTTTGTTGCTTTAGAAAATTGCTTGTTTTCACTATCTAATTTTACCCAGATTAGTTTTGGTTCTTTCAAAGGAAACAGTTCGAGTGCATTAATTTTAAACTTCTGCTCACTACAAGATGAGATAGAAGTTAAAAAACTTTCTTCTAAATCAGCCATTTGAGTTGGTTTAACTTGACCAACAAACTGATAAGTTACATGCAGATTCTCTGGCTCAACCCATTTTACTCCAGCGGGAATATAGCTCTGAAAATGTAAGATGGTCTCCAAAAGCAATTCACGAATATCATCAGATAATTGAATACCATAGAAAAGTCGCATATATTATCTTTTGTATCCTATATCTTGTAAGAATTTTTTTCGTTGAGTGATATCAGTATCTAACTCAATTCCCTTAGGAGAATAGCCATCAATAACGCCTAAAATACCTCTACCTAGCTCTGTTTGAGCAATAATTACTTCCACTGGATTAGCTGTAGCACAAAAGATATTCACAACTTCACGACAGTTTTTTACAGCTGGCAAAACATTAATTGGAAAAGCATTCTCTAAAACTATCATAAAAGTATGCCCTGCTCCAATACTCTTGATATTTCGAACAGCTTCATCAATCAGATGAACATCATTACCATCTTTACGTATTAGACAAGGACCTGATGCCTCAGCAAAAGCTAAACCAAATTTCACATTAGGAACAGAATTAATTACTGCCTCATAAAGGTCCTCAACTGTTTTTATAAAATGTGATTGCCCAAGAATAATGTTACGCCCTTCCTTCACCTTCAGTTTCTGTGTTAGTAATTCCATGCATATACCTCGTTAAAAATATTTAATTAATTAATACTTAATATTAATATTATTATTTACTTATTCATGTCAATGAAAATCTTTTAGTAAACAAATTTTAATTCCTTAACAACTTCCAATCCCGTGCTATAGAGATGAATATTTACAACATAGGTTTCTTATTCACTTTAACATTTTAACAAAATAAAACAAACCATTTTTCATTATAACTAACAAAAAATGGTTTGAAGATATGCTTTATTTAAGTATTACTTATTTAAATATTAGTTCAAAATAGACATGTTCCAAATCAGGGTTCTCATACCAATTTGTAAAAGCTGTTCCACCACTTTCAACCCACTTCCCAAATTCAGGATATGCTTTAACAATACCAGTATTTTCAGTAGGATAACTCATTCGAAAAGGAACATCAATTGCCCAAGGAGCGCCTTCAGCAGTCTTATAATAATAGCCCGCCTCAATATCAGTTGCATCATCAAAATCCTCATTATTAAAATAAGATGGGTCTGCATTTGATGTAGGAGGTAATCCTGGTAAATGAACCTCTTTAGAACGGTCATGGTCTATGGTAATGAAAGGATTGTAGGGTATAAAAAAGGCACTTTCAGAAGCACTGTATTCACCACTAACTTCAACCTCGAAGTGAATTAACGTAGTAGAAATAAAAGGATCAGTTTGAACAGTGTTCATAAATTCTCCATTCAGCGGATAAAAATCATTAGAGTTATTGAAAACCTGAATAATTGCCAGTCCAGTATCATTTGTCTTGTAGGTATAGTCTGGATAATAAGCAGAGGTAACAGTAACATCTTCTGCTTGGAATGGTAATTCAAAATATAAACCATTTTGCTTAGTAGCTCCGATTGCAGCAAGTAAGATGTCAAAACGAATCTCTTTTATATGATTAGTAGCACTAAGTATTTCTTCGATACGATATCTAACTACCATATCATTAAAATCATAATCACCTTTATCTGGCCATAAATCTTCAAATAATAGAGTCCCAATGGTTTCTTCATTTGGATAGATATTAACATAAGCCTTATTCGGATCAGTAGGATAAGCGTCGTTCTCATCAAGAACCCCATCATTATCTGTATCATCACCAGGGTAAAGAGGTGAATTTGCACATGCATCTTGGTGAAGTCTGTTTGAAGTTTGTAAAGACCAAGTGATACAATCGTTTCCAATAGGTGTAAAATTAACTACAAAAACATCATAGTGCCTACCTGGCAAAAATTCTGTTGGTTGCCCTTGATCAAGATTTGAGCTATTAAGACCTGAGCCAGTAAACTTATTCTTCGGTCCAATCTCCTGAATGTAAGTATAACTAAATTCATTATTGTAGCCCCAATGAGAAGTAATAGAACCATCATCTTCTAACTCAATTCCTTCTAAGATCGGAATCACATAAGTTTTCTCTTTTTTACTAGCAGATTTTTCATCTACTTCTTCAATATTATATAAATAAACTTCTGGATTATTAATTAAATCCGTTATAAAATAATCGGAGAAGACCATATTTCGATAGTGGAAATCTAAACTTGTTACTGTGCTAGGAATAGATATAGACCTTTGAATTGGCTCGATATCATCAGCTAATGCACGATAATATTCAACTCCATCATCTCCAATAACGACTACTGTCCCTTTATTAGGTGCGTAAAACTCTAAATCTATCACTTTCTTTGTTTCAAAATTAAAGTTAGCAGGAACATCAATATCCTCAAAGCTGTTAAATGTAGCGTTTTGGGGATTAGTTGCCTTACTACCGTTATCACAAGATAAAACAAACATTGTGGATACAACAACTAAAATAAAAAATATAACCTTAGCTTTCATATTCTCCTCTCTCCTTTTAGTTTATTCACTATTATTATAATTAAGAATAATATAAAAACCAGGTTTTTGTCAAGCCAAAAATCTAAACAATTATCATTGGATCTAAATTTTCCCTTTCACTAAAGCTTTTTCCTAGGTTCTATTAAACAGAACTTTCTCATCATGCTGACAAAAAAATAGTATTAATCTTCTAGAAATTCAGACATTAACTGATATAATTCATTAGCAATTCTTACCGGTTTCCCTTGTGATGTAAAAACACCAGTTACAATAGCCTTTGCACACAATATGTTATCCTCATTATAAATCTCCTGAACCCAAATACCTTTCACCTTAGTTATCTTACTTGTTCTTGTTTTTACACTAGCTACCTGCTCTATTTGCAAAGGTTTTTTATATGATATGTTAATATTTGAAACAAAAATAGAAATACCCCACTCTAACAATCTCGCGACTGGAATACCCATTTCTATAAGTGCTTCTGCTCTAGCAGCCTCCAACAATTGAAGATAATTACTATTATTTAAATGACCATAAATATCACATTCATAACCATAGATTTTTCTTTTAAATTCAAACATTTCTCCCCCTTTGTGAAATGACATATTTTTTATAAATTCATTGAAAATATATTCCACTTCTTGACAATAAATTTCTTTTAAAAAAAATAATACTTATTAGAAAAAATCGATAAAATATAACTATGAGGATAAATGAAGAAGATATATCGTTATTCTGAAAAGAAATTTAATAGCTTTTCTCAACAAAAACAGCTAGCAATTGTTTTAGAAATGCTGTCTGCCTTAGAAAAAAGCTTTACCATGCCAGAATATGCAACAGCTTTGCAAAAATCGCTGCAAGAATGCTTTACTTATCTTGATAACAGTAATCATGTTCTGATATTGGACCAGAATAAATATGATTTGACTCAGCTAGCAGATGTAGTGCACTTAAGAGATGAGTTACTAAAGAGCACAAACATTTCATTAAGAGACAGTGATATTATCATAAAAAGATATGATTCTATCAAAAACCAAGTTACTAAATTTCCATTAATAGTAATATTAGATAACCTTAGATCTGCTTTTAATGTTGGGTCGATAATTAGAAGCTGTGAATGCCTCGGAGTTTCCCAAATTGCCCTCTGTGGCAATACCCCTGGACTGGAAAACAAAAAAGTAGTTGAAACTGCAATGAGCACTTCTGATTATGTTAAAATAACTTCCTTTAAGTCTGTTCAAGAGTCAATCAGTTATTATCGTGAACAAGGCTTTGAAATTATTGCCTTAGAACTAACCCACAAGTCCTTAGCTTTACAAAAATATCAGCCAGCCTCAAAAGTAGCTATCATTGTAGGAAATGAGTCATTAGGAGTTGCAGAAGAAACATTAGAAAAATGCGACAAAATCATAGAAATCGGTATGTATGGCATAAAAAACTCACTAAATGTTAGCAATGCAACAGCAATAGCAATTTATAATATAATACACAAAATGGAGGTAACAAGTGATTAATCGAGAAGAAGCTTATAAAATATTAAGAAAATATTTAGTTAAATTAAGTTTGCAACAACATTGTTTAGCTACAGCTTTAGTCATGGAAAAAATAGCAGAAAAAATAGGAGAAGATGCGGAAGAATATTTCATTACAGGCTATCTACACGACATTGATTTGGATATCATAGGCAATGATATGAAGATTCATGCTCAAAAAGGAGTGGAGATTCTCAAACAATATGATGTCCCTGAACATATTTTAAATGCTATTCTTGCCCATAACAGACATAAAAAATTAGAAACAAAGATTGAAAAAGCTCTTTGGGTTGCTGATCCTATAAATGGATTGGTAATAGCCTCTGCTTTAATGCGACCAGACAAATCAATCTCTACCATGAAGCTTAAATCTCTCAAAAAGAAATATAAATCAAAAAAATTTGCTGCTGGTGTTTCACGAGAACAAATTGAAGACTGCCAACTTCTAGGCTTTACTTTAGATGAATTCTTGCAATTAGCCATTGATGCCCTTGCTCCCCATGAAGTTAGATTAGGTTTAGGAGAAAATAAAGCTTGTGAATAGTCCTATCCTTAGCATACTTCTACTGACTATCTTTTTGATACTCAACATTCTAGACGCCCATTCTACCTGGTTAGTAACACGACCAAACTATTATCACCGCGAAAAAAACATCTTTGCCCGTTACTTTTTTAAGAAATTCGGAATTGTTAAAGGAATAATTATATTCAAATCTTTTCTTTTGATTTTCTTATTCTTTTTGATTGTTTTATACGTTCTCCCAGAATACCTCACCCTAAATATCTCCATTCTTGTCGGAGATTTGATATTCATTCTTGTGGTATTAAATAACTATCGAATCTACAAAAGGTTAAATAAGTAGATATCCCAATTAGACAGTCAACAAAATTAGTAACAACTTATAAAATTGTAATAATTTATAGATTTAGTAAAATTATAAAACTTTTATCTTGACATCAATCTATAATTTGTTTTATTATTTTTTATTATGATAAGTTGTGAAATTGTGGTTACGGGAAAAGTTCAAGGTGTTGGTTTTAGACGATATGTCTTAAAATTAGCTCACAGATTTAATATATCTGGATTTGTAAAAAACAGATTTACTGGTGAGGTTTATATTTTGGCCACTGGTGAAGAAGTAAATATTAAATTATTTATCAAAAAAGTTAAAACAGGTAATTTCTTCTCGCGTGTAAAAGATGTTACTTCTTTCACTATACCTCTACAAGATGAGTATAAAGGATTTGTTATTAAATGAGACTTAAAATACTACTTTTGCTAATATTAATGTTGCTCTCTGCTTGTTCCTTGAATAAAGGTAAAAGTGAAGGCTTCATCTATGTTGTTAAAAGTGGTGATACTTTGAGTAAAATTAGTAAAAAGTATAAGATTTCTGTCTCTGATATTAAATACTACAATGATAAATATTATGATGATTTAATCATCGGAGAGAGATTGTTCATTCCTCTCCCCAAGCATAATTTAACTAAGAAAAATAACATAATCAAAAATGAAAATACTGTTGGAAACAAGTATAAATCAGTCAAAACTAAAGATGGTTTGATTTATCGAGTCCAAAGTGGAGATAATTTATATAGAATTAGTAGAAACTTTGGAATTACAGTATCCCAAATAAAGGATTTAAATAGTTTAAGTTCTGATCTCATTTCCATTGGTCAAGAACTATATATTAAGAAATTTGATAATAAGAAAACACAGAGAAAAAAAATTGCTATTGCAGAAAAAAGAGACAAGATTGCAGAACCAAAGATTAATAAGCCTAAGACTCAATCAACAGCTTATTCTTCTCCAAATACAGGAGACGTTACTAAATTTCCTCAGGAATGGAAAGATACTTTTTTATTGCCAGTTCACGGAAAATTATCTTCTCCTTTCGGAATGAGAAGCGGAAGACTCCATAAAGGAGTTGATATCACGGCTCCTCCAGGTACTGAAATAAAAGTAGCTTATTCCGGAACAGTTACTTATACAGGTTTTCTTAGAGATTATGGCAATGTCATAATTGTTGAACACGGTAACGAAGTTGTTACTGTATATGCTCATAATGAGATAAATTTAGTCAAAAAAAGTGATAAAGTAAATAAGGGCGATATTATTGCTCGCTTAGGCTCAACTGGTAGATCGACTGGTCCCCATCTCCATTTTGAGATTAGAGTGGCTAATAAACCGATAGACCCATCTAAAATTATTTCTGAAATTAACACACTTAAAAAGATTTAATTTTGCTAGATAAATAGGAGAAAAAATGAGTGAAAATGTATTTTCTGACAAAGCTCTTCAGAGCTATTTGAACCAGATATCTAAGTTTGGTACCTATACAAGAGAAGAAGAGAATGCTCTTGCAATCAAAGCAGCTAAAGGTGATCAAGAAGCCATGGATAAGCTTCTTCAGGCAAACTTAAAATTTGTCGTTAAGATAGCAGCAAAATACCAAAATAGGGGTTTAACGTTATCAGAACTCATTAGTGAAGGAAATCTGGGTTTAATTAGAGCTATTCAAAAATTTGACCCCGATAAAAACATCAAGCTAATCTCTTATGCAATTTGGTGGATTAAACAAAAGATTATGCAGGCAGTTGCTGAAAGGAGCTCAATGATCAAAGTTCCCCTCGGAAAAATTAACACTGCTTACAAACTAAAGTCTACTAAATCTTCAATTTATACAAAAACCGGTCGGCACGCTTCAGATCAAGAACTGAGCAATAATACAGATATTAACGAAAAACTTATCAAAAAGCTTAAGCATCAGATCGTTGATACACTTTCAATGGATACTAAGTTTGGTGATAATGACGGACTGTCTCTCGGAGATTTTATTAGTAATATTGAATCTCAAGACCCTCAAGCAATCTATTATAAAGAAAAGATTAGCGATGAGATTGATAATGCAATTGAATCTTTAACCCCTAGAGAAAAATACATTATTAATTCTTACTTTGGGTTAAAAGATAACAAGTCAAAAAACTTTGCTCAAATTGCTGAGAAGATGGGGTTATCACGGGAAAGGGTCAGACAGCTTCAGATTATTGCCTTAGAAAAAATAAGAGAAAAGATTTCTTATCATAAAGAAAAATTTGAAGAATATTTTAAAAATCAAGAATTATAAACTGGAGGAGAAATGATTAAAAGCTTTACAGAGATGTTAGAGTCTGCCAAAGCTATAGAAGGGAAAAAGGCAATTATTGCTGGAGCTCAAGGTCAATTACCTATAGAAGCTGCCATCTTAGCAAAATCAGAAGGTCTTTGTGATAGTATTCTAGTTGGAGATGCTAAGAAAATAAATGAACTTTTACACTCAATGGCTCCTGAAATAGCTGATACATTCGAAGTAATTGATACAGGAAGTGATTTAGTTGCAGCCTGTAAAGAGAGTGTAAGATTAGCCAAAGAAGAAAGAGGTCATGTTATTCTTAAAGGAAAAGCAGATACAGCTCAATTACTTAGAGCTGTATTAGATAAAGAAAATGGAATTAGAACATCAAAAGTTATCTGTGATATTCTTGCTTATGAGCATCCAGATAAAATTCTTTTCATGGGTGATGGTGGAATAAATTTACTTCCTGAATTAGCAGAAAAAGTAGCAATAGTTAATAGTGGGGCTCAAGTAGCCCGTGCATTTGGCATAGAGAATCCAAAGATTGCTCTTATCTGTGCAGTGGAAAAAGTTAACCCAAAAATGCCTGCAACTATTGATGCAGCTATCATCTCAGCGATGAACAAAAGAGGTCAGATTAAAGGCTGTACTGTTGATGGACCGTTAGCTTTTGATAACGCAATTGATGAAGAAGCATGCAGAATTAAAGGTATCAATTCACCTGTAGGCGGAAAGGCTGATGTTCTTATTGTGCCAAATATCGAAGCAGGAAACATCTATGGAAAGCTACTTACTTACTATTGCAACTACCGTGTAGCCCATGCTGTGATGGGAACTAAAGTTCCTATACTTATTCCTTCAAGAGCAGATTCAGGTGAAACTAAAATGCTTTGTATGGCAATGGGACTTCTTGTTGCAAATAATTAAATTTATAATAAAAATATAGCTATGGGGTGAATTTAAGTTCACCCCTTTTTATTTGACAAGTTTGAGTTAAAAAAATGAAATGTAACATAATGGATGAAGATACCACTAAATGATATATTGATCAATTATTTGATAATCTTAAATTGTATGAATCTCTAGAATATTGGATAGGATTACCCTATTTTCAAATCAAATATTAACTGACTTATTTGGAATAGAAACTTCCTATTCTCAGTTTTATTCTTGACACTTTTATCAACTTTATTTTATTAGCCATAATATTTGCTAAGCAAATAAGTTAAATATTCGTATAAGCGGATAGATAATGCAGATTCAGGGGTGCCGAAAGGCTGAGATTATACCCTTAGAACCTGATCCGGGTAATGCCGGCGAAGGAAGTGAGATGCGATTTATTACACACCTTACAATTTAGACCTTCCATAAGGCATTATCCTCCAAACAAAACAAAATTAATTGGAGGAATGATGGAACTTACAGTTTCCCGTGGTATTATTGATACCTATTTTAACAAGTTGAAGAGTATTTTAGAGTTAGACGTTGCTATAGTTGGTGCAGGACCTTCAGGCTTAGTAGCTGCTACATATTTAGCAAAAGCTGGTAAGAAAGTAGCAGTTTTTGAATCTAAGTTAGCCCCAGGTGGTGGAATGTGGGGTGGAGCAATGTTATTTAATCAAATCGTTGTTCAGAATGAAGCTAAAGCAATTCTAGATGAGTTTAATGTTAAGTATGAAAAGTATGATGATACTTGTGTAACTTGTGATTCAGTTCATGCAACTTCAGCCTTAATCTATGCAGCTACTAAAGCTGGAGCAATCATCAATAACGGATTTATCGTAGAAGATGTTGTTTTCCAAAAAGAGAGAGTTGCTGGTGTAGTTGTAAATTGGGCTACTATCATTAGAGAAGGACTTCATGTTGATCCTCTCGTAATGATGGCAAGCTGTGTTCTTGATAGCACAGGGCATCCAAGTGAAATTACTAACACCGTAGCTAGAAAGAATAGCATTAAACTTAACACCCCAACTGGTAAAGTACAAGGTGAAAGATCTCTTTCTGTAGAAGAGGGAGAAGAAGCAACTGTTTCTAACACTAAAGAGGTATATCCAGGACTATTTGTGTCTGGTATGGCAGCTAATGGTGTAAGTGGTTCTTTCAGAATGGGTCCTATTTTTGGTGGAATGCTAAAATCTGGACAGAAAGTTGCTAAGTTAATCATTGAAAGCTTAGAAAAATGATAGATAACTTTGGTTTATACCTCATAATCACCAAGCCTGTACTAAGTTATCAAGAGATTGCCCGTATTGCTGTTAAGCATAATATTCGCTACTTACAGTTAAGAGAAAAGAATCTTTCTGATAGAGAACTTATTGCTATAAGTCAGGAAATTATCAAAATAACTTCTGGAACTCCAACCAATTTCATCATGAATGATAGAGCTGATTTAGCTAAAATTGTTGGTGCTGATGGTCTTCATTTAGGACAAGATGATTTGACTCTGCAAGAAGCGAAGTCTATTTTGGGTGAGAATAAAATCTTTGGTTTATCTACTCACTCTTTAGAACAGGTCAGCATTGCAACTAGTCAGAATCCTGATTATATAGGTTTCGGACCCATCTTCCCCACTCCAACTAAGGCTAAGCCAGACCCAGCTGTCGGTTTAACTAACATTAGGCAAGTGGTGGAAAACTCTCCTATTCCAGTAGTGGCTATTGGTGGTATTGATGAAACAAATGCAGAAGAAGTAATTTATAACGGAGCAGAAAATATCAGCTTAGTTAGATACTTTATGAATAGTGAAAATCTCGAAGAGAGAATTCTTAAAATAATAACCAAACTACATATTTAATAATGAGGGAAATATGACACAATTAGAATCTGCCTTAAAAGGGATTATTACTCCGGAAATGGAAATTGTTGCTTCTAAAGAAAATAGAAGTGGAGAATATATTAGAGAAGAGATTGCCAAAGGCAGAATAGTAATTCCTAAAAATATAAATCACAACTTCAGTGCTGTTGGTATCGGCAATGGACTAAAAACTAAAGTTAATTCCAATATTGGTACTTCTGAGAAACACTGCGTAATAGAAGAAGAGATAGAAAAGCTTAATATTTCTGTTAAGTATGGAGCTGATTCTATTATGGATTTATCTACAGGTGGAGATTTAGCAGCTATTCTTAAGCAGATAGTTGATTCTTCTCCTATCATGGTAGGAACTGTTCCCATCTATAGTGTGATGAGTAGACTTCTTGCTGAAGAGAAAGCTTTCTATGATATGACTCCAGATTTACTCTTTGAAGAGATCGAAAACCATGCTAAACTTGGTGTTGATTTTGTTACTGTGCATTGTGGTATAACTAAGCAAAGTGTAGCAACTTATGAAACATCAGAAAGAATGCTAGGTATTGTCTCTCGTGGAGGTTCACTTATTAAACAATGGATGAAAAACCATAAGTGTGAGAACCCTCTCTATGAACATTATGACAGACTGCTAGACATTTGTGCTAAATATGATGTAACAATATCTCTGGGAGATGGAATGAGACCTGGTGCTCAATTCGATGCTTCAGATAGAGGTCAATTTGCAGAACTATTAGTCTTAGGTGAATTAGTCGATAAGGCTAGAGCTAGAGGGGTACAGGTTATGGTTGAAGGACCAGGACATATTCCTTTGGATCAAGTTGAAATGAATGTTAAACTTATGAAATCTATCTGCAATGATGCTCCTTTCTATGTTTTAGGACCACTTGTTACAGATATTGCTTCTGGTTATGATCATATCACTGGTGCTATTGGTGGTGCTCTCGCTGCCGGAGCTGGTGTTGATTTCCTTTGCTATGTTACTCCAGCTGAACACCTCTGCCTACCAACTCCTGAAGATGTTAAACAGGGCATAATTGCAACTAAAATTGCAGCCCACGCAGGTGATATAGTGAAGAAAGTTCCTGGTGCTATCGAAAAGGACCATAAAGTATCTAAGGCTAGAAGAGAGTTTGATTGGGAAACTATTTATGCTAATTCGCTTGACCCAGAATTAGCTAAATCAAGAAAACATAACTCAGAATCTAAAGATGATGATTACTGCACAATGTGTGGAAAACTCTGTGCTGTCAGAACTGATAGAGGTATTGAAGACTAATAGTATACATACATAGATATAAAACATGAAGGCAATCTGAAAGGATTGCCTTTTTGCTTTTGCGAGGGGGACACAGGGGGTAAAATATTAAAAGAAGTGAAAAGATTAAAATGAAAAGTGAAAAATTAAGGTATTGCTTCGCAATGATATTGAATAAATTAAGAATAATAAAGAGCCTTAACACAGAGTGAAGAAGAGGTTAAGAGGAGTTTCACAGAGTTTTGAAGAGAAGAAAAAAAGACGGCTCTAGTTCAAGTTAAGAGGAGAATACAGAGAATATCCTGTAGGGATTAAATAGGATAGCCCAGGGTAAAATAGAAGTTAGCCCTGCAAGGGCTTCATAAAAAAAAGAAAAGAAACAAAATCAAAATTAATTGAAATTGTCTCTTTATCGGTGTTTGGATTTTCATCCTTTTATAAAGCGATAAATGTGTTAAGTTTCTTGTTCAAGTATAGTGGGACAAGAAACGAATAAATTCCCCTTACCTTTAATATAGCATAGATAACTGAGGATTAGTTATCTATTTCTCATCAATTTACAGCGGACTAGAACGTACACGCTCTGATAGAAGAGATCTAAACTCCACTCTACTAAACTTTTTCTTCTCTGCGTCTCTGTGGTGATAATAATTAAGATAGCATTACATTTTATAAGATCTTTCGCGGGCAAGCTGATCCGCAATCCATAAAAGAGGTCTCATCACATTCTTATTCTTTCTTCTCTGTGTCCTCTGTGTCTCTGTGGTGATAATAATTAAGATAGCATTACATTTTATAAGGTCTTTCGCGGGCAAGCTGATCCGCAATCCATAAAAGAGGTCTCATTCCCAGTTAGTTTATTCCAAATTAAAGTTCTTCTTGTTTAAACTATGGTTCAATAACATACTGAGCTTCTGAAACTCTACTTTGTCCATGTCCATTCCTATAGACAAATGTCCTTACTGTACATGATTCACTAATTTCAAAGGGTCCGCGGTAAAATGTTGAATCTCTAGTTGGCAAGCTTCCATCTAGGGTGTAATAGATATATAGATAACTATCAGATAATGTTAAAGAAATTGTTTGAGGGCCTGAGTAGTTTCCTCCTGGGGGCGAAATGATAGGTGGTTCTACTAGGTTTTCACTTAGTATTTCATATTCAGCATAAACAGTATCACTATAGACATATTCATCTAAGTCATAATCATATAACCGCACCCAAGCCGATATGGTGGTATTCTCATCAAGCGTAATGGTACTACCAAAATGATAATATTGATCATAAGCCGTATTTTTTGTATAGTGAATATAGGAGACCCAATATTCAGTTATTAATTCTACCTCTATGGCATCATTATAAAATCCTGAAGTTGGGCTGATTTCAGGTGCTACCAATGGGTAAATATAGAAGTCACTATCTGCAGGGTAACTAGGTGTCCAGCTTTCTTTAAAAGCTTTGGCAGTGACAGTGCAAGTATTTTCTATAAGAAAAGGAGATTCATACAGAGTAGACTCTTCTGTTGGCTCAGATCCATCAAGAGTATATCTTATTTCAGCTCCTGGAGTTACTGTGTTGATATTAATAGTTATAGGGTTAAAGTAACTACGGAAATTACCCTCAACAGTTGGCATATTTACAGTATAAGCAGAAGCATCATTAGCTTTTCTTACTATTCTAAAACCAACATCAATCATTTTGTCATTCTCTTGTTGATATATTATCTTATTTATTTTACATGCACTTGCATCACTATTCCAACCGCCTCCTCTTACCATGATAGTTGCCCGTTCATTTGTCTTAGCTTTGTTTATATCTAATTCCCACATTAGTTCTCCGACATTACCATTAAGATCATAAACACCATAAGAATTTGCTTGCTTTGTTCCTACTTCTTTAGTACCATAAGGATCATTATTTCCTGCATAGTGGGCAACTTCATTACAATCACTTGAACCTGAATAAGGCAAGCTAGCATGGGAAATTCCCTGGTCAGCCACATATCTCCACTGCAAGGAAGTAGGTAAACGATATCCATTCCCATATCCAGAAGTAACTAAAGAAGATGGCCAACCGGGTTCAGTATAAACAAATTCATATTCGTCTGGCCAATTATCAGGATTAGCACCATAGCCTGCATAACTGTAACGGGGGGTATAGCCCTCTTGAATAGATAACTTATTACAGAATTTTACTGCTTCATACCAAGAGACTGTTTCAACAGGTCTATTCCAACCTATAAAAGTGCTGGGATTATAGCCCATCACAGCTTCAAACTGAGCTTGGGTTACTTCATATTTGCTAATAAAGAAGTCACCTAAAGTACTCTTTTTGGCAAGTCTATCATGAACAAAATCTCCTCCCTCAATAAAAATCAAGTCATTTGAAAATTCGGTTTCAGTTTCTTCCTGATTAATAGGCCCTAAATAAACAATATCAGAAAAATCTAAGTCTGTCATCTGGGAAGAAATAACTCTTGCTTCTAGTGTTATATCATTTATCAGGGAAGCTTCAACAGTATTATTTAATTCATGTATTGCATCATCATAAGATAGTTCGTTAAGAAAATCAAAGCTATTTTCAGAAATAATAGAAACTAAATCTTGGTCGTAGAGCTTATAATGATTCTCGCTAGTCATACCATATTGAATATTATACTCTTTATTTACATCACTTATTGTTGAATTGAGCTCTTTCTGAGAAGAACCGATAGCTTGCCAACTACCTGCTTCATAGCTTATCCCATTTCTACTACTCTCTTCTAAGATAACTTCAGAAACACAAATAAAATCATAGTTTCCTTGAATTTGTAAGCTAAGAACTACAGTTGGAGTTATTACAATAGGAATGTTATCAAGAAGAATTGTCTGGGGATAAAACTTCATAGTTGCTAAAGCTATTTTAGTATTATCAGCAAAATTATTAATATTTTTGACATTTAGATTTAAGTTTCCCTCTTTTTCTATGGTTGTTTCCAGGGAAAAGTTATTCAATTCTTGATTTTCAATAGAGATATTAACTTCCATTCCTAAATTAATCTTCATATTTCCCGAAATCACTATTTGGTCATCAACAGTTCCTCTATCATTATCTTGATCATAGAGAGCTGAATTAAAAACAAAATTATAATCAACTGCATCTTCATCACAGTCATAAAGACACTCATTGAATAATTCAAAATCCACTATTTGGTCTGGAGTAAGTGAAATAGTCCTTTGTAGATTAAGTTTGTTAAATGCTTCTAAAAGTGAAGCATTAGTAGTTTCAAAGAAGACAATATTTCCCTGAGTATTTTTACTAAGGACTTTCCGTAAGAAGCCTTCAGGGGCTACAGCTGTTGGGCCAGAGATTATAATATCACCTACCTCTGCCTTACTAAGGGAGTTATCTTTATCTACACTAACTCCCTGTTCAGAAATATTCAAAATAGAATCATGATTCAAATGAGTATTGCTAGCAAATGAAGCTTCTTTTAGTTTAGGGTTAGAAATCTTATCTTCACAGCTACCTAAAACAAATAATAAGAAGAGGGCTATAAGTATATGCTTGGTAATCTTACTAATCATTATTTCCTCCTATTATCTTGATCTGCATTCATAACCACCCTAAAGCCATAAAATTCTGTAGGATTATCATTTTCTGGTTGTAGTTTCCGATACATTACTTCACAATGATATTGATCCCCTATCGAAATATCGTTTACTGATCCCCCTCTCGATATTCTGTAAATACCACTTTCAGGACCAGTAGGGTTAACTTGGAACTCTGTATTATAAGGAGCATAGTAATCCCAGCACATTTCCCAAACACTTCCTGTCATATCATAAATACCTAAGGAATTAGCATTTCTACTACAGACATTGTTGTATCCCACAAAATCATAACCTTCCCCACCACCTGGTCCCCACCAATATTCCCAAATGCCAAAAGCTGCAACATTAGAGAAGCTATTTGAACCTGAATAAATGTAGTCGGGTTCATTTGTAGCAGCTCTGGCTGCATACTCCCATTCTGCTTCGGTAGGAAGCCTATAGCCATTTGCGGTAAAATCGCAAGTAAAAAGATCTGTATGGTTGTTAGAAATCCAACCAGGATACCAATCATCAGGGTCTGTGCCATCTTGATTATAAGTATAGCATGGCTCTCTATTTTCAGCAATTGATAGCAAATTGCAATACGCAAATGCCTTTGGTCTACTTACCTTCTCCACTGGACATTCTTCTCCAATAAAATGGCTAGGATTTTGTCTCATAATCGCAGAATATTCACTCTGAGTAACTTCATGAATACACATATAAAATGGACTAATGAAAACTTCATGAGGAGTAAGTTCTTCCTCTACTTCAGCTCCTCTGGTGTTTCCCATGATAAAAGCTCCGCCAGGTACATAAGCCATATCGTCAGGAATATCCATTGAGCTGTAATCATCAGCAATAATCTCTACATAAGCTAAAACTTCAGAATGTTTATCTGTCAGTAGAGAAGAAATAATAGTCATTTTTAAATCTGAAACAATTTGCTGGGTAGCTGTAATATTTTTTATTACAGTGTTGCTATTATCTTGCATATTGTTATATTTTGTTTTAAAAGCTAAGTTATTATCCACAAGAATGCTAGCTAATTCTGAATTGAATAAATCTAAAGATAGACTTGTTGAAACCTTTTGGGTAAAATCTAATTCATTATTATCTGAGAGAGAAGAAGGAGAAAACTCATTCTCATTTGAGCTTATACTATCCCAAAAACCAGAATCATACTCAAGTCCGCTTTCTGAAGATTCTGAATAGTTAATATCAGTGTTTAATTGTACCATCAAAGTTCCCTTTAAGCTAACCGATATCTGAATACTTGGTGTAAGAACAAATGGAATATTTTCAACAAGTATGACTTGAGGAGTAAAATATATATTGCCGATCTCTTTGCTTATATCGTTAATTTCTTGGTAACAATAACTACCTGTAGTGAGGATTAAATCAACATTTTTATCTATTTCAGTGCTTACTTTATATTCTTTTAGAGTGTTATCAACAATTTCCAGCTCAAAATCTAGAGCTAATTGGAAAGCTAAATTTCCAGTTAGTTTTACTTGGTCTTCAATAGTTGCACTATTAGCATCTTGATCATAGATTAGACAATCAAGTTGGAAGTTAAACTTATCATTTTCGGTTGAGAAAGTACTATTTTGGAGTTCAATCTCTTGAATATCCTCTGGTGAAAGTTGTAGCTTTTTATCAACACCTATATTAGTGAAAGCTTCTGTTAATTTTGCCTTCTCCGTAGTTATAATGACCTCTTCACTTGATATCTCTTTATTTAATATCTTTAGCAATAAACCTTTTTCCGAAAAGTTATTAGGTCCAACAATAATTATATCGCCAATATTTAAATAGTTAAGTTTACTTGATTGAGGTAAAGTAAGTGTAGATTCTGTGATTGAAGAAATTCCATTATTAAAATCTTCGGCTAAAATATGTTTAGTGCAGGGAGATAGTATGTTATTGCTTGTCTTTGGTTTAGTACTGCTATCATCACAAGCAAATAATGCTAGCGTTATGAAAAAGACCAAAAAATACAATTTTAGATGTTTCATAGTTACCTCCAGATAATCAGCATTAAGTTAAATATGGTTACGTAGCCTATATAAGTTAATAAACTCAATTCTTAAATGACATTTGATTTCAATTATGTCAAGGACTAATTTACCTATACTTGGAATAATCTTATTTATATGATATTTAGTGAACCGGGTTGCCTGCAATTAGGTAGAAGAGATAAGAATTCAGTAAATAAAAAGAAGGTACCCAAAAGGATATCCTAAATTTTGTTAATTTCTCTGGAAAACGATATTATTTCATCAAAACCATTTTCTTAATTGCACTATATTCAGGAGTTTCTAACTTGTAATAATAAACTCCTGAAGCAACACTCTTATTTTTCATATCTTTACCATTCCAAACAACACTATGAATTCCTTGAGTAAGATTAGTACGTACTTGTTTTGAAACACGCTCTCCTTTGATATTAAAAATAGAAATATTAAGACTAGAACACTCTTTGCTAAGATTGAACTCAATAGTTGTTTCTGGATTGAAAGGATTTGGATAATTAGACATTTCTACATTTACAGAAGCAATATCATTATTATCATTAGGTGTACCATATTGATTATTGGCAATAATAGCACCAATTAAATCAGTTTGACTAAATACTGCATTAGCAAAGCTATATGGTCCAAAACCCTCAGCAAAATTAATTACCATCATATTCATATTAGTAGTGATGTATCTTTTGATATTTGTATTTGCTACACCTAAGAATTCAATAACTTCTTCAGCTTGAGCAGATAAAACACATGCTTCCCCAAAAAGATATATTGGAGTGTCATCACCGGCTTCAAGTGAGTAATCAAAAAGTTTAACGAAAGAAGTACTAGAATCATTATCCCAATCTTCACTGTCATACATATAAGTACAATTACCTTCATTTCTTAAATAAACAGGATCAGGTGTAGAAGTAAATGGACAATTGATTAACTTATAGTAAGTATTTCCTTCAAGGTTTACTTGATCTACGATCTCCATACTATGATATCCAGCACCTGCAGGGTCTTCAGTATAAAATTGCCAATAATTAGAAACATTTAAGGGAAAATATTCATCAGCTAAAGATCTACTATCATTATTACCATTAGCAAACAACATTGTCCCCATCAATAAAGCCATTGCTACTAAACTAAACTTAAAAACATTTTTTCTCTTTAAAAAGTGCATTAGATTCTCCCATTAAGTTTTATTATATTTAAATAATATGCATATACTATTCTTTAATGTATACAATATTGTCAAATTAATAATAGATGAGATGAAATGCAAATTTATAACACTAAATAACAAAACGATATGAGATTAGACAATTATTGTATTTAAAGTAGTAGCAGTTATAAGCTTGAAAAGTATACTAAGTTTACGGGAGGAGAAATGTTTTTCATTTTACGGGGTGGTCTTTTTCTAACTGGGAGTGCGGATGTGGGCTTCAGCCTTACCAGTTATAAGAGTAATGACGAACAAGGGTGTTCACCGTCCGACTAAAGAGGTCTTCACTTTTCATTTTTCGTTTTTCACTTCTTTGTGATTCCTGCTGTCGTCCCTGCAGGACTTATCTTCACTCTTTTATCTTGTGGAGTGTCTTACGAACACTCCCTATCGACTATCATCCCGTCGGGATTATTTA
>Ga0265294_10001681_pt1 | contig 29753 bp, 20 predicted proteins | sample MunlanPumphouse3_FD_192504 | JGI IMG/M metagenome (GOLD analysis project Ga0265294, IMG submission 192504) | Groundwater microbial communities from a municipal landfill in Southern Ontario, Canada - Pumphouse #3 | ecosystem: Environmental > Aquatic > Deep subsurface > Groundwater | place...
GAATATGCTATCCCACTCAACAAAATTATAAGAATAAATATTACTCTTTTCATTATTGCTCCCTTATTTGGAAATCCAGTCCTAAATAATGTGACTGTTTTATTATGTTTATCAATGCATTATTGTGCTATTTACATTTTATTATTACTTCTCCGCTATTGCGTCGAACCTCTCTTGGGAGCTATCCTCTAGGAGTGTCTTGCGAACACTCCCTATTAGATGTCATCCCTGTGGGATTCAAGAAGTCTTCATTCTTCAGGATATAAGAAACACTCCCGTCATCTTTGATGCCACCCCTCTTCATTACCTTTGCTAATCGCAAAGCAAGAGGGGAGTTTAAGAGGTCTCCAATTTATTATCGGTTTTCTTCTTCTCTATTTTCTTATCCGTGTTTTTCGGTGTTATCCGTGGCTAAAATCTTCTTTCTGATGCTTCTTATTTTGTCTTTAATTCTTAATTCTTAATTTAGTTAAAACTCTTCATAAATACTAAAGAAGTAGGTTGGTTTCCCACAATTCACTAAATCAGTATCCCAAGCAAAATCAAATTTAAGTACTAAGAAACCTAAACTAAACCGAGGACCAAAGCCAAAACCCATTTTGATATCCTTTAATTTATTATCTTCAATAGCATCAAAACTATATCCATCAATATCATAATCGTTTTCACCCCAAATCACCCCAACATCAGTAAATACAGCTCCTCTTATATTACCTAAAACAATTGGTAATGGAAAAGCAATATCCATATAGTCTAAGAAAGGGAATCTTAGCTCTAAGCTAGTAAGGAGTTTGTTTTTTCTACCATATTCATTCTCAGTATAACCTCTTACTCCGTTAAAGTCGTTTAATTCAAACTCGTAAGCTCCTTTACCACGTGAAAAAGCACCTAATACTCGACCGGCAATAGCATATCGTTTATTAAAGAGTTTATAACCTCTAATATCAAAGTAATTAGTTATAGATTCTTCTTCCTGAGTCCCAATATCAGCCTGCAGAGTATATATCCCCCGCCAGCCCATTAAGGGTCCTGTAGGACCATAAAGGGAGTTATCATGAACAATTGATAATGTAGGCCTATAGATGCTATATTCTTTTTTTATGGGAGCCCATTCATCTTCCCATTCATTCCAAGTTTCTTCAGAATCATAAGAAATATCCCAGTCTGATTCATAATTATAGACTAGATTGGTAAGCTCCATTCTCCAGAATTTATTAATTGGATAGTTGGTCATTAAACTAAAGCCAACCTGTTGTTCATTTTTGCGATAGAACTCATTTAGAGAATATCTGTTTCTGTAAATAGATTCAGAATTTAGATAATGAATACCAACCCCAAAATCTAAGCGATAAGGTAGATATAAATATCTCAGAGATAAACTAGAATCATCCAATTTGCCAGCCAAACCAACATTAATGCCCAAACCATGATTACCCATTAAGTCGCTAAAGCTGGCTTGAACAAAACCAATTGCTCCATCAGAACTGGAATAACCAGCCCCACCCCAGATATTATCTAATCTAAATTTCACTCTATAATCATTTATTTCTGGAGTAACTTTAAGAGAATCAGGAACATCATCAATTTGAAAATTATTAAGATAAACTAAACTATCAGATTTAGCTAAGGCTGTATCATCGCTAAAATTAACAATAGTACCTTTAAAACTTTTTAAATCAACTGAAACTTTTTCAAACTTCCTTTTTGTTTTACCAATTTCTAAATATCTATTTTCATTAAAATAGGAATCCCATTCATTATTAAATTCAACAGGGACTGGTTCTGGATAAGGCTCCATCTTCAAATCGTCTAAAGGGAAGTCAGAGTAATATAAGTCCCAACCACGATTATTATAGTTGGAAAATAACAATTTAGATTTATTCTGACTCAGATCATAATCCAAAACCCCAGAAATGACATTTGTTACTTGTCCTTTCTGATTATTTGTTAAGTCTAAGAAATAAACATTAGAAAGTGTTTCGTCATTCAAGACCAAAAGAGAATCGCTTCCTGCTCCAATCCACTTTGGTAATTTATAGTTATCCTCTCCAAAAGTAGCTTGTTCAAAGCTTTTACTTAGAATATCATAGATATAAATATGATTAGTTAAACCTGAGAAATAGCCATTTCTAAGGCGCGGGTTTAAAACTCTTTCTGAGACAAAAGCAATCTTTTTCCCGTCCTGAGAAAAATTAGGCTGCCTATTAAAGAAAATATCATTGGTAATTTGCTGAAGTTCCTTTGTTTCGATATCATAGATATAGAGATCTGTTTGGAAATTCCTAGCTCCTGAAAATACTATTTTACTTGCATCGTCTGAGATATCTATCTCAAATATTGAGTCAACTCCAGGAATTCCAATCTCTTGCAGCAAGTTCCCCTCACTGTTCATAAAGTAAATCTTATCTCCTTGGGCTGTTTTAGCTACAAAGGCAAATTTCTCTCCATCAGGAAACCAGCAAAGATTATTCTTATCATAGTTAAAACCTTCAAACTTACCAGTGGCTTCACCAGTAAAAATTTTCTTATTGTTTTTTTCTGGCTCATAGAAAGTACCAACCCACACACTCTGACGCCAATTTCTATCGGTAAAATAGATATATTTAGAACCATCAGGGCTTATTACTCCCCCAAAATTACGCGACCCACCTTCATTCTCATGATCTGTTAATCTATCACTAACTTCATAAGGCATCTTCATCTCGGCTAAATAGGGTAAATATTTGCGTTTTAGACTATTTTTCCAACTCAATTCTAAGTTATGAAACGTCATGCCAAAAAGTTCTTTTGCGACCTTATCTGGATCTCCCTGATGTCGAAAAGCATAAAACATGTCCATAACCTTTCTTCGTCCATACTCTTGGTCAATATAGTTTAGAAATGATTCCCCCTGCCTGTAGGCAAAATACCCACTCACCTGTTCCATAGGTTGGAGCATATCATTAAGAACTAGGTCTAAAATGAACATTTCATTATATTTCTCTTCCCCAACTAATGATAGGAACTCTGGTAAACCCTCTGTGAACCAGAAAGGGAGCCTACTATTAGTTGAGCCATAAGAGCCTTTCAAGACTCCTTGGTTATCTAGGGCATTTATATAAGCATGTGTTAATTCATGAGTTAAAACATCTTCCAAATCTTTATAAGAACCATTAAAAGGAACAACCACCCTGTTTTTATAACTCTCTGTAAAGCCTCCAACTCCTTCTGAAAGCAGTTGGGAAACCACATTTGTTGTCATAAAATCTTGTTGAGAGGGATAAACAATGAGAGGTATCCTGCCCCTGAGTGGAATATTGAAATCTTCTCTAAGGTAGTAATAAGTATCTTCTGCAAGGACACTGATCATTTTACCAAATTCATCACTTCCTTTAGGGATATAAATATCAAAATGAATAGTGTTAATTTCTGACCATTCTTCTTTAGTGTCTTGGATCTTATTTCTCCCAAAATATTGGGCATTAACAAATACGAAATTTATTAGTAAAAATACTATTAGTATAATTTTACGCAATTACATCTCCTTAGAAGATCTTTAAATCAATATATTTCTTGGGATTTTTCTTGATGTCTTTAAGCAAGTTATCCGCTTCGTCGATTGTTTTATTTAGTTTTTCATATAGTTCTTTCTCTTCAAGTAATTTTTTAACAGTACTGTCTGATTCATTATATTGGTCGAAGAGAGTGTTTAGCTTAGTAACAAAGTCTTTTAGTTCGGCAAGATTATCATTGAGATTATTAATAGTTTCAGGTATATTAGTTAAGGTTGTATCAATACTACTCTTATTGTCTGCTAATAGGGAATTTAGGGTGCTTGTTGATTTCTGTAAACTGACAACAATTTCCTCTATACCTTCTTTATTATCAGCAATAAGTTTATTAAGATTTTTCACCGCCTTATCTGAGTTATTTATTAAGTTTTTGGTAGAATCAATAATATCTAAATTATTATTTACATTATCAATAAATTCACTTAAGTCAACTATCAGTGTTTTGGCTTCATCTATCATCCCATAAATAGAAGAACCTGCTTTCCCAACTTGCACCTTACTGAAATCCAATTCTTTTTCACTAACACCGGGAATGATTTCTAAATGATGTCCTCCCATTAAACTGCTTTCAGACGCTACAAAATAGGTATCTTCGGCAAAAGTGAAATCTGGGACTTGAATCAAGGCTTTGACTAACACTCCATCTTCTACCAGTGATATATCTGTAATTTTACCAATAGAGATACCGTTGATTTTTACTTTATCGCCTGGGTCTAAGCCATCAGTTGAAGAGAATTTAATTGTAAGTTCTTCTCTATTTCCCGCATAGTAAATATCTTTTAGAAATACAATTCCTAAGAAAAGAATAACAATACCAACTATGAAGAATAGCCCAACTTTTATCTCGATACTTCTTCTGTTTTTATAATAATTACTCATTTTTCTATCCTAAGTTTTTAGTTTTTTCTTTTCAGCTGCAGGAAAAAGAACATTATTTAGAATCAAGCGATAACCAGGGGAGTTTTTATGCAAATCTAGGACTGTTTCTGGGTCTCCAATTAAGTGGCGATAGTCTTCTGGGTCATGTCCGCCATAAAAAGTAAAGGTACCTTTACCAAGATTACCATGAATATATTTGCTCTCCTCTGAATTAGGGATATCACCCAAAATAATCACACTTTTTTTTATAAACTGTTTTTTAAATGAAGTTGTCATGCCTAAGAAGCCATTTACTATCGAGCTATGATTTTGAGTTAACATAGTAGGCACTGGGTCAAACTTTGCTGAAAAATCAAAGAGTTGAAAATAGTCCGCATCTGCACCCCTAATGGCAGCATAATCTGAACCATCAATATTTGAGTATTCATAGATCATAGGATTCGCTTCTACCTTGAAATTCTCAAAAGCAAAAGTATGACTAAAATCTAATTTTGACTGAAAATTAGCATCCATACCATCACCGTCAAACTCTTTAGGAACAATATCTACATTTGAAGCTGCTAAGGCAATATCAATCGTATCAGTAGCTCCACACATTGCAAATAAGAAGCCTCCATTCACTACAAAAGCTCTGATCTTTTCAGCTACAGCATGTTTAAGTTGCCACACTTTATTAAAACCTAATTTACTTGCCATCTCTTCATTAATTCTGACTTCCTCTTGGTACCAGTCTGCAAATCGATAAGATGCATAAAACTTACCAAATTGCCCTGTAAAATCTTCATGATGCAAATGCACCCAGTCATAATCTTCTAATCCCTTAGTGATTACTTCTTCATCCCAGAGGGTTTCATACTCTATTCCTGCATAAGTTAAGACCATGGTTACAGCATCATCCCAAGGAACCTTGTTAGGTGGAGTATAGACAGCAATCTTGGGTTCTACTTCTAAGAGTATTACTTCCATATTCTCTTCATTTATTGTTGAATAGATGGAGACAACGTCATTACCAGTGATACTTTCATAACTAACTCCACTTAAATGCAGATCATTGATAATAGTCTGACTATCAGCACACAAGAAAGAGCCTCCACGGTAGTTAAGTAACCATTTAGCTGTTTGCTTGTTTTGTAAGCTACGAAAAACTACACCATAAGCCCTTAAATGATTGCTTTGACTATTATCCATAGGAATCAAAATATCACAATTTATTATTAATATACTGCTTATAAAAAGCAGAATGAGCCATATTTTTTTCATTAATCCTCCATTAACTCTGAGATAACGTAATTTGATATAAATCTACTCTTGTTAGTCAAGCATAATCTTTCTTGATTTTCTTTCAACAAACCAGTTTTCATAAATTCAGCAATGATAGCTTTTTTCTCTTTCCTAATATCAAAGCTATATTTCTGGATAAGCTGTTCTGGATCAAGCCCTTTATTTAACCTAAGTTGTAGCATGATGTATTCATTGACCTTATCTTTATCTGACAAAACTTCCTTATTAGGATATAATCGGCCAAAACCTATATCAGCCTGCCATTCGTTAAAAGTACCATGATTACATCTTATGTTACCGATGGTTTGATAAGCTCCAGGACCCAGCCCTAGATAATCTTTCTGTTCCCAATAGGCTAAGTTATGTCGCGAGTATTTATTGTTTCGGGCAAAATTAGATATTTCATATTGATTATAACCCGCCTCTGTTAACTTCTTGCAGATAAGTTGATACATATTAGCAACTATATCATCATCAGGAATCAATTTTTTGTCTTTAGCTAAAGGAGCATCATCAGCTAATGATAAACAATAAATTGAAATATGGTCTAAATTAAGTTTTATAAATGATTCTATATCGGCTTTTACATCAGATATTGTTTGATAAGGAATTCCATAAATCAGATCACCTGAAATATTGTCATAGCCATTATTGCGTAGATTTCTTAAAAGCTCAATAACTTGCTGAGGGCTATGCTTTCTTCCAATATACTTAAGTATTATTGAATTCATAGATTGAATACCAAGACTTACTCTGTTGACGCTACTTATAGTAAGTTCTTCGACATAAGTTTGGCTCAAAGTTATCGGATTACACTCCATTGTTATCTCGCAATGATTATTCTCGCCAATAATCATATCAGTAATTGCTTTGATTATTCTTGGAGCTAGCAGAGAAGGTGTTCCACCCCCGAAATAGATAGTTTCAAGTTCAAATTTGTAGTTACTGTTAGCTTGATAATACTCAATCTCCTTAGCAAGTGTTTTTAAATAGGTCTCTTGCAACTTCGCTGAAAACTGCTCTGTGTAAAATGAACAGTAGCCACACTGAGTAGTACAAAAAGGATAATGAATATAGACATGCTTTATGATTTTTTCCACTATTTAATCTTTTTAAATAATCTTTCCCATCTAGTTTTACCTGATCTATTAACAGCATCTCTCCCCTGCATAAGATCTACGGATGATTCATCGCGAGAGAAGAAAATAAAACTTGGTGTTCCAGAAATATTTTCTCGTGATAAGAAGCCCCAATATCTACCATCATAACTATTGTTGCGATTATCTCCCATGACAAAATAATAATCTTCAGGAACAACTACTGGTCCAAAGTTATCAGGAGTTCCCATCTCCTTGTTAAACCATTCGTTATCCCATTCTATGATATTTGTTTTTGAAAGAATTTTGTTGTATTCATGTAAAAGTCTATTGTCAGAACTTCGATTGCTCTCTTTGATAATTTGTTCATCTAAGCCATTATATCTCATGATAAAGTTCTGTAATAGTGCAAGTGGGTTCTGGTTTCCGTAAATAGAAACATATTCAGCACGATTATGAATATAGCTTTTCTCTAAATTTATTCTGAGAGAATCTACTGGTTCTTGCATAAAATACAATTTATAAACCCCATAATAGTTACCTAAATTCTCACCGTTTACTACAATTTCTCTATCAATAACCTGAACAGTATCTCCCGGAAGACCTATCACCCTTTTTACCACATTTTTAGGAGCGTAATAAGTAATTCCAAACCAAGTCCAAGCATGAGCATCAAACAGCTTGGCTGTGTTAATATAGAGAGGTGGATATAGAGTTTTATAATGGCCTGTGTATTTAGAAAATGGATTCATCTTATCTTGCATATTGTTTAGATCAAAATCGTTAGGATTGTCAGGATCAGTAGGCATACTAAAAGTTACTATATCTCCCCTCTTAGGGTCTGTAAAGTGATATTTCATCTTGTTTGCCACCAAATAATCACCCACTAAGAGAGTGTTTTCCATCGAGCCAGAAGGGATTTTAAAGTTCTGAAAAGTGAAATTACGAATTATCATAGCTACCACTAAAGCATAGAGTATAGCTTCAACCCAATCTTGAATAAATGGTTTCTTCTTCTTGGCTATTATATTCTTATTATTGACCTTATCTATTTTCTTTTTCATTTTTTTACCTTTTATGGGACTTTTTTATAATTATTTCTTATGCTGCAAGGATGTCAATATAAAAATAGTTTTAATCGATTTTTTGTTCCATATTTGTGCAGTAGAACTTTGATGATGTTAGGCAGAAGTTAAGCCCTCACTGATAAAGAGTACAGATTCTTTTAGCTAAATCATTTACATACCTATAGAAACATTTAACTAGGTTTTTAATGTCATTTTTCATGTCCATTAGATGGTCTTTAGTATCTCAATAAAAGTCCAATGATTCATCGAGATAGTAAAAGGAAAGACCTAATGATTTAAACATAGTAAAGAGTTTACTTGAGAACATAAAGGACCACATCCGCTCATAATCGAAAGGCGGAAATCCCCATCTGTGAGGGGAATAAACCCTTAAAATCCCCATCTGTGAGGGGGAATAAAAGGGGGTGCTAGAGAATTGAGAATTAAAAGAGAAACACCCCCTGTGTCCCCCTCGCTGAGGGGGATAAACCACCCCGTCATTCTTCGAATGCCACCCCTCCGCAGGAGGGGAATAAATTCTCCTCCTATGGAGGAGTACCGCGTAGCGGGGAGGTGGTCGAAAAGAACGAAATTCTTTTCATAGACGCTCATGTCAATGGAAGTTTAAACTTGTACACCTTTGGAAGTCATAACTGGTACACCTAATCAATCGGAGGACTAAAGGAGGGGAATCTAGGGGGTGCTAGGGAATTGAGAATTAAAAGAGAAACACCCCCTGTGTCCCCCTCGCTGAGGGGGATAAACCACCCCGTCATTCTTCGAAAGACACCACCCCTCCGCAGGAGGGGAATAAATTCTCCTCCTATGGAGGAGTACCGCGTAGCGGGGAGGTGGTCGAAAAGAATGAAATTCTTTTCATAGACGCTCATGTCAATGGAAGTTTAAACTGGTACAGTTTTCAGGAGTAAAAAAGTAAAAATCCCTGGAGACAATGTGAAAAGAGCCAAAGTGTATCAAGCAATCAACATCAAAGATTTTACAGGTTTTGACTATTATCCTTTCACTTTCGCTATGTTCCACATTCTTCCTGCGTCTTACTTCAGACCCTGCAGTTGCCAGCAACGCCCTTGACTCAGATTGACTTCCTGTCAGTTGGGTGTCAGGACTTCTTTCAGTCCATCGGCTCAGATAACATTCTGGGCAAACCAAAAAGAGGCTGATTTCTCAGCCTCTAATATTTACTTTATAATTATTATCCTAAGAAAGGATATCTATAATCTGTTGGAGGGTTGAAGGTTTCTTTAATAGTTCTGACAGAAGACCAACGGATAAGGTTCCATAGAGAACCTGCTTTGTCATTAGTTCCTGAAGCACGTGAGCCTCCGAATGGTTGTTGTCCAACAACAGCACCAGTTGGTTTATCATTAATATAGAAGTTACCTGCAGAGTGAACTAGAGCTTTAGAGCCAACTTCGATTGCGTATCTATCTTGAGCGAACAAGGAGCCTGTGAGTGCATACATTGAAGTTGTGTCACATAACTCTAAGGTTTCTTCATATTTATCATCTTCATAGACATAAACTGTAAGAACTGGTCCGAATATTTCTTCTACCATAGATTTGTATTTAGGATTACTTGTTTTGATAATAGTAGGTTTAATGAAGTAACCTTCTGTTTTATCATACTGGCCACCAACAACGATTTCAGCATCATCAGCTTTCTTAGCATGTTCAATATACTCTTGAGTAATTTTATCAAAACTTCTCTCATCAATGACAGCATTTATGAAGTTAGTGAAATCTCTTACACCACCAATTTTCATTGTAGCCATATCTCTTTTGCAACCTTCAATCCATGCAGGATAAAGTGATTCAGGGATATAGATTCTGGAAAGAGCTGAGCATTTTTGTCCTTGGAATTCAAAAGCACCTCGAACAGAAGCAGTAACTAAAGCATCGACATCGGCTGATTTATGAGCTACGATGAAGTCTTTTCCACCAGTTTCACCAACAATTCTTGGATAAGTTTTGTAGTTATGAATATTATTACCAATAGTTTTCCAGATATTTTGGAATACACCTGTTGAACCAGTGAAATGAACACCACTAAGTTCTGGATGTTTAATCACATTATCACCAATATCAGCACCACGTCCAGGGATAAAATTAATAACACCATCTGGAAGTCCTGCTTCTTGAAGAATTTGCATAATAATATAGTTTGAGAAAACAGAAGTTGAAGCTGGTTTCCAAACTGAAACGCAACCCATCATAGCAGGTGAAGTAGGTAGGTTTCCACCAATTGAAGTGAAGTTGAATGGAGTTATAGCAAAAACAAATCCTTCTAAACCACGGTATTCTAATTGATTCCATGTTCCAGGGGAAGATTCAAGCTTCTGGGCTTCATAAATGTCTTCCATAAACTTTGCATTGTAGCGTAAGAAGTCTGCTAATTCACATACTGAATCAATTTCAGACTGGAAAGCATTCTTTGATTGGTTTAGCATTGTTGCTGCATTAACTTTAGCTCTATATTTTCCTGAGATTAACTCAGCTGCTTTTAAGAAGATACCAGCTCTAACCTCATAAGGAGTTGCTGCCCATTTTTTACGAGCTGCAAGAGCTGCTTCAATAGCCATATTAACTTCTTTTTCTGTGGCTTGATGAAAATTTGCAAGTACATGTTTATGATTGTGAGGTTCAATAGCTTGACCCATTTTACCTGTTTTAACTTCTTTACCACCAATGATTAGAGGTATTTCGATTGTTTCATTAGACATTCTTTCCAATTCAATTTCTAAAGCTTTTCTTTCTGGACTGCCTGGGGCATAAGAAAGTATAGGTTCATTTTTTGGCATTGGTATAAATCCCATTTTTTACTCCTTTAAGAATATTATTGTTAGTTAATGCAATAAGAACAAACATGCAAATATATGTCAATGAATATTATTTAAAAAAAACTTAAATCTTATAATTTTGTGAAGATTGTAAATGAAGCATGAACTAGGACCACTCTTGCTCCTAACAGAAAAACTCTGTTTTTCAAAAGATTCACATAGAAAAGATGCACTTTTCTAGGTGATAGCAAAAACTCAAGCTGCTAACATCTATGTCTTTTGATTCTTAAAACAGTTTTGAAATATCTTAAGCTTGCAACTACATAATTTGACCAGATTGTTTTAACCTCCTGCAGATAATACTTTTGTTCACCTCTTTTTGTTGTATATAATTCAAAAATGAATATTCCTTTTTTTTATTTTGTAATTATTGAGAAACTGCTTACTTTTTAGATATGTTTGTTAAAAATAATACTCAAATAATTTATATAAGGAGTTTTGATGAAAAAATTACCTGAAATATTACTTTCTAAAGAAAAGACACAAGAGATTATGATGGGGAACTGGGGTTTAGTTCGAGCAATGGTCGAAGCTAATGTCCGAGTTGTAACCTCTTATCCTGGTTCTCCGACACCAGAAATCGCCACAGCTATTGCTCAGATTCCCAAGGCAGAGAGACCTTTCTACTTTGAATTCTCAGTAAATGAAAAGGTGGCTACTGAAGTTGCTTTTGGTGCTTCTATCAATGGTCATCTGTCTTGCGTATTCTTTAAGAGTGTCGGACTAAATGTTGCAGCTGATTCACTTGTTCAACTCGGATTAATGGAGCTTATTGGTGGAATGGTAATCATTCTTGGAGATGATCCAGGAGCAAATTCATCTCAGAATGAACAAGATAACAGACACTTCGCTAAAATGGCATATATCCCGATATTCGAGCCCTCAACCCCCACAGAAGCCTATCAAATGTTTAAAGAAGCAGCAGCTCTCTCTCAAGAGAAGAAGATGCCAGTCTTTTTACGCCTAACAACCCACGTATGTCACTATAAAGAGTTGATAAAATTTGATGCTTGGAATAAAAAAGAGCTTGACCCAAACCCTAAATTTGATGCTAAGAATGGACCTTACATTCCTATCACTACAACTGTTTTCCCCCTCAAGAGAAAAGCTCTAAAAAAACTAGATGAAGTGGCAGATTACTCTGATAAAACTACTGTTAACTTTATCAAAGATAATGGAAATAATGATGTAGGTATTATCACCATGGGATTGCCCTACTATTCTCTTTTAGATGTGATGCAAGAAATGAAGGTTCAGCCTGATATCTTAAAGCTAGGCATGATTTATCCACTACCGAAACAGAAGATTATCGACTTCTTAAAAAATCATAAAGAAGTAAAGATTTTAGAAGAGCTGGATGACATTATCGAGAGAGATGTCAAGATGATAGCATTTGAAAACAAGATAGATGTAGAAATATCTGGTAAAAGTGATTTATTAGACTGGGAAAATGAATATACCCCTGATAAAGTTAAAGAGGTTCTCCGTAAGCAATGGAGCCAATTCTTTGCTCCTGCTATTCCTAAAGATAATAAGAAACCTAAGTTAACTCCCCGCCCTGCACAGATGTGCCCTGGATGTGGTCATAGATCAGCCTTCCATGCTATTCGTAAAGCTATAAATAAAAATGTGATTACTGTAGGTGATATTGGTTGCCACACTTTGGGCTTCCTTCCTCCTTATAATATCGGAGAGGCTCTCCTAAGTATGGGACATTCTAATGGTACTGCTGCCGGACTCTCCCTTTTTAATACTAAAAGAAAAGTCATATCTTTCTTGGGTGATTCTACTTTCTTCCATGCAGGACTACCTGGCATTATTAATGCTATTTTTAACAACCACAATCACACTTTAATTATTATGGAAAACGGCACTACCGCTATGACAGGGCATCAAGATCACCCAGCTGTTGGAAAAAACTTTAATGAAGTTTCAGATAAGATTCCTATTCTAAATATGTTAAAAGGAATGGGAGTTACAAATATTAGAAGTGTTGATACTTATCAACAAGCTAAGCTTACTCAAGCAGTAAAAGATGCCTTGGCAGAAGATGGTTTTAATGTTATTATCGCAAAGCATCCTTGTATGTTAAAATTTATGCGTGAATTAACTAAAAAGAAACTTGGAACTCCTCCAAAAGTACATGTTACAGCCAAATGTAACAAGACTTATGAATGTATCTCTGTTTTCGCTTGTCCTTCTTATCAGGTTAATCCTGATGGCTCAATTTGGGTACAAGAAGATTTGTGCATAGGTGATGGTTCTTGTAAACAGACCTGTCCCACTCAAGCAATTGAATCAAAAGCAAAGGAGGAAAAGTAATGTTTGCTGATTTCAATATATTTATCATAGGTGTTGGTGGCCAAGGTATTGGGCTTCTCTCAGAAGCAGTTATTAGAGCTGCTTACTGTGCTGGTTTACAAGCTAAAGGTGTCGATACTCATGGCTTAGCCCAACGTGGCGGAACGGTTACTTCTCAAATTAGATTAGGTTCTAAAGCTTTCTCTCCCCTTATTCAGGAAGGATCAGCTGATATTGTTATTGCTTTGGAGAGACATGAAGCTTTACGAGGGATGAATTCACATCTCAAGAATGGTGGTGACTTAGTATTCTATGATGCTGTCTGGCAACCTCTTGATGTAAGATTAATGCAGACTAAAGAAACCCAGAATGAAACTATCAAAGCTGAGTGTAAAAGAAGAGAAATAAACTATCATAGAGTCTTTAAAGATGATCTAAAAAATTCTAAAATGCAGAATGTTGTTGTCTTAGGTTATATTGCTAAACACAATTTAATTCCTGGTATCTCTAAAGATAACTATCTCCAAGCTATCAAAGATTTACTTACTGGCACACTGTTAGACCAGAATTTAAAAGTATTTGAACAATAGATATAAAACAAAAATTGGGAGAGAAACTGATAAGTTTCTCTCCTTTTATTATCCAAAAAAAATATTCTAAGAATATAATTGTCTTACTAACTACCTTCTTCTTAACAGTTTTCGACCTTACTATTGCTTTTAAAGTGGGTTTAGTCTTAGCAATGTTCCTCTTTATAAAGAAAATGACTGAAATTGAAAATGTAGCTTTTACAACTAATTCTTTCCAAAATAAGGCTGATGAGAATGATCCTGAAAGTATTAAGATGAAGGATGTTGCAGCTATTGATGCTACTGGTCTTACTTCATTAAGAGATTTATAATTAGATTCTCTTAAAAACGGTATAGTTTTTTTGTATCAGGTATCAGCCCTCAGCCACTCAAAGCACTCAAGAACTTTGAGTTCTATGATATGATCGGCGATAAAAATGTCCATCAAGACTTTGATAGTACATTGGAAAGAGCCAAAGAGTTACTTCAAAGTATTCAAGTTAGCTAATGATAAAAAAAATGATAGCAATAAACAAAATTTTCAATATATTATCATAAAAGATTATTTGAAGGAGACAAAATGAAGAAAAAAGTCTCGATATTTATGTTTATAGATGCTTTTGGCTGGGAAATTCAAAAGAAGTATAACTTTTTAGAGGACTTGTTGCCACATCGCTATCCTGCTCAAATGCAGTTTGGCTATTCTTGCACAGCAATCCCAACGATTTTAACCGGAAAGAAACCTACAGAACATAAGCATCTTAGTTTCTACTATTACAATCCCGAGGAGAGTCCATTTAAAGCTTTTAAGTACCTCAAGTTCTTACCAAAATCAATATTTGATAGATGGAGATTTAGGCATCAATTCTCAAAAATAATCAAGAAAGTTAATGGCTATACAGGTTATTTTGAAATCTATTCCATGCCATTTGAACGACTTCCCTATTTCGATTATATTGAGAAAAAAGACCTTTTTGTACCAGACGGCTTAGCCCCTACCAAAAATCTTGCTGATACTCTTGAAGAAAAACATGTACCTTATCATATATCCAATTGGAGACTTACCGAAGAAGAAAATATCAACGCCCTAAAGCAAGAGATTATTGAGGAAAAAATTGATTTTGCTTTTCTCTATACTGCTAACATGGATGGACTTTTGCATCAAGTAACTAAAGATGGAAAAGAAATTCAGCCAAAATTAGATTGGTATGCTACCAAAATTAGAGAGCTAGTCAAAGAAGTCGAACAACATTATGAAGACTACTCACTCTTTGTGATATCAGATCATGGTATGACAACCCTCACACACGAAGTAGATGTTAAAAAAGAGATTGAATCTTTAGGATTTACCTTTGGTAGAGACTATGTAGCAAATTATGACTCCACTATGGTACATTTCTGGTTCATTAATGAGAAATGTAGAGAGCATATACTCAATAAAGCTCAACAGATACCACACTCTCACCTACTCTCTCAAGCGGACAAGGTTAGATTTGGAATAGACTTTGAAGACAATATGTATGGCGAAGAGATACTTTTGATGGACCCTGGTGTACAAATTGTTCCTTCAGATATGGGGACAAATTCATTACCTGGGATGCATGGTTTCTCTCCTGATCATGAAGACTCGTTTGCCTCTTGGTTAGGAACAGAACCACTGGCTAATCCACCAAAATGGGTAGGAGACTTCTTTACCATTATGACTGAGTATATGGATAAAAAATAGGCTTTTAGAATGACATCTAACTGACTCATTTTTTGTACTAGTCTAAACATACGAATAATCATTTTTTTTGTCTATTTCAAAAGTTAATATTTTCAGTATGCAAATAAATTAATTTAAAAAATAACACAAAGATGTCTTGACAGATAATCGGTAATTAAACAAATGGACTATACTTAACTTACAAGTTAAGAAATATAAAGTTTTTTTTATGCTGGATTATCTGAGTTAATATTGTATTTATTTTTTGAGAATAAAATACTTGACAGATAATCTAAAGTTATATATTTAAATACTTTATATAATAAATTTATAAAATACTGTTATAATAAGGAGTTGAAATGACAAAAGCAGATTTAGTAAAAATCATAGCTAATGAGACTGGTATTATTAGAAAAGATGTAAGTGTAATCGTTGATAGTTTCTTCAGTACTACAAAAGATTGCTTAAAAGATGGAAATCATATTGAGATCCGTGGATTCGGTACTTTTAAATTGAAACAAAGAAAAGCTAGAACCGGAAGAAATCCTAGAACTGATGCTACTATACCAGTACCTGAAAGAACAGTTCCTACCTTTAAATTCTCACGTGAATTTAAAAATGAAATTATAGACACATTTAAAAAATAAGGAGAAGTGTAATGCCTTGTGGTAAAAAAAGAAAAAGACATAAGATCTCTACTCATAAGAGAAAAAAAAGACTACGCAAAAACAGACATAAGAAGAAATAAGATATTATAAATATCATCATAAAAATAGCTCTCCGCGGAGAGCTATTTTTGTTCAATCTTAAGCAGACTTGCTGTTTCATTAACCATATTATTATTACTAATCAGATTTAGACCAGAATAATTCCTCTAAGTTATAATAGAAGTGTCAGTGTAACAAAAGAGATCTTTGAATTGATTATTTGCTCAATTTGACAATAATTATCTCTGCAAGAAACAAGAATAAAATGGTAAAAAGAAGATATTTAAATAATTCAAATCTTCCACTTTCAGCGAACAGATGAGATTCCCAATTTTCAGTAATATTTTGATAAGAGTTACTAAATTCACTCTTGTCTTTAATACTTTCAACTAGCTGCTTATCACCAAGATTTACAGATTGATAAGTAATTTTATCAGCTTTATTTCTAATCTTATAAATTCCTAAATTTGTAAAGGTATAGTTACTGCTCAAAATACTCTTATCATTAACTTGTGCATCTTTAGTTAGCTCAATACTATTTCCCAGATAGTTTGAAGCTATCTCTAAATTACTATTGCTAAGCCTTTCAAAGATCTTGTTCATAAACACCGGATAAATAGTATTTGTTACGAAATCATTATTATCATCAAAAAAGAAAAGATAAGAATTATTATTACTAGCAATTATCGGTTGATTTGCAGCAGAAAGAAGAATCTTGTTTTTGTTTAAACTTTCAGCCTTAATTATATCATTGAATTTCAATTCTGTGAACTGCTTTGTAGCAATACTACTAAACAATTCATTATAAGGATTATACCAATCAGGATAAATGCTCTTACTAGTGCCTGATGCTAATTTTACAGCAAAATTGCTTTCAATATATTTAGTTATTGAGGTATCTGAGTTATCGCCCAATACAATTAAAGATCCCTTTTCTTCCACATTCAACTGGTTAAGTAGGGATTCAATATTACTAGTAAAATTATCAAGCTTGTAAAAAATAAAGATATCAGTAGATGAGATTAATTGATTGTTAACATAGTTTTGAGGTACGAACTTTACATTTTCAGCATTACCAGCAAAGATGTTAGACATAGTAATCAAGGGTAAAGATACCTGATTTTCTTCAGTAATAATTGTAATATTTGGCTGGAGATTAAAAAAGAAAGAAAAATATGCTCTATTATCCTTACTGTAATTTTCGTCCTGGATTTCAATAAACCCCTGCTGCCAGCCACTCTTCTCAATAGGGATAGTAAAATTACCTTGCCAACTTTTTTTTGCATCTATTGAAATAAACCTATCATAGCTTCTATCATTGTAATTTAACCTTACTAATCTATCTTTAACTTCATTTTGACCATAATTAGATACAACAAAATCAATACTTAGCTGCTTTATATTATTATTACTAACTACTCGAGCAGAATTCATAAGCGTCGAAAGATTATCCCACTCTTGATTATCATCAACTATTATATATTTAACTGTTGTAGATGTATCTTGATAGGTTAATGGTTCATTCCCATCAGTTAATACGTAAAGCTCATGGTTGGCAGTTTCAATATTCTTCTGGTTTTTTAATGCCCTTACTACTAAAGAATCTAAAGGTAAAACATTATGAGAAATTGGAATGTTTTGAATGAGAGAATCAGCAATCGTTCCCTGCATAAATTTCTGAGAAGTAACAAAATTGTCTTTTGTATAGATTCGAATAAAGTCATCATCAGTTAGTTTAGAATTAATAATTTTAAGTTTTTGTTTCAATAACTCTAAACGTTGAGTCTCTCCAGAATAATAATCCATGCTTAGTGAATTATCAGCTACAATTGAAATTGTCGTTGGAGCATGGTAATTACTATGAATACCTATAAAAGTCTTAAAAATAGGTCTAGCAAAAATTAGAGTAAGCAACAAAATGATTAGGGTTCTAATAATCAAAAGAAGAATGTTCTTAAAATTAATCTTACTATTCCTCTCCTCTTTACTGGAAATTATAAATTTTAGCGAGCTAAAAATAACCCTATCAGGTCTCTTCTTGGCAAAGAAATAGATAAGTATTGGAATAACAGCACTTAAAGATGCTAGTAGTAAGCCTGAATTTAAAAAAGATAATGAAAACATTTATTGACCTATGGTTACAGAGAAAAGATAATCAGTGTTATCCATTGTGAATCCGGCAGATACTGCTGAAACATCGACTCTAAACATATTTAAGTTATAACCAAATCCTATTGTGTAATTTATATTATCCATTTCATCAAACTTATTACTAAAAACTCCCATCTTAAGCCCCAATGATTGGTTGCTAGCATCCTGAAAATTTAAAGAATAACCATAGCCAATATGATATGTCTGTTCATCAAATTTATTGATTCTACCTTGAGTCGCAACTTGAAAAGTAGAATTTTCATTATAGAAACCCGTGCCAAATGAATATCTTTGCCGAATATGACTATTATCTCTATCATTCCAATAAAGCTGAGAAACTAAATCTTTTAAAGTTAACCCGACAACGATTGTGTTATGAGTATAGGCAAAACCTAGATCAGTGGAATAACCCACTACACTTCCATCTACAAATTCGCGTAAAATTAACTGACTTAACACCTTATCATGCAGTTGATATACTTGCCGTCCATCAATAAGCTTTAAATTAAATCCCATACTTAAATTCTTATAATTCTCATCTTTAGCTGCAAATGATAAAATATAAGCATTCATATACAAATCATGATATTCTGTCTTAAATCCATCTGCAGTAGATTCTGTTAAATTTACGATAGGTTTATAGGCTATAGCAAAATTAGGTAAAGATAATGAAAAGTAAGTGAATTGCTTATCATTAAGCAAATAACTTGGATTAAGAACATTGCTTAGATTCTCATTATCCATACGATTGCTTCTAAATGTAGTTGTAACATAGATCCCTTTCCTTAAAGCTAACAGAGCAGGATTCTCATTCGCGATACCAAAATCCTCAGAAAATACTTGATTGATTCCACCTAAAGCTATTCCAATCGGAGATACATTTCGCGAAGGAATTTGCCAATCATAATTAATACTTGGATAAGCAAATAGCTGATAAGCAAAAATCATAAGTATCAAAATTACCATTAGCTTAGCATTCACTCTCATTAAATCTCATTCCTTTTTCTGGATACAATAAAATTCACAATAACCATTAGAATTGAAGCAATAAAGATCTTCATTGTTAAACTAGCAGGATCATGAGTAATTGTTGTGATAATTAACGAAGCTATTACTGGAGTAATAACTAAGAAATACTTCGCAGCTCGATATTGCCCAAAACCCAATGCGATAATTGTAGATATAACCCCTACAATAAGCATAGTTGCTGGAGCAAAAAATCCTAAGTATCCAGCAAAAGTGAAGATCCCCCTTCCTCCCTTAAACTTATTATAAAACGGGAAACAATGACCTATGATTAAGAAAAAGCCATAAACAAAAAGCAGATTATCTGTAGCTAAATACTCTTGTTTTAATAAATTAACCAAGCCATATTTAATGATATATAAAAAGACCCACATTTTAGCAATATCAATAATTCCAACTACTACTCCCAGCGTCTTGCTAACATTGGTGTATATATTCTTAGTGTCAGCATGTCCACTACCTACTTTAGTAATTTTGAGATACTTAAATGTCTTAGCAATTACTTTAGCTGTGGAGAAAAGACCACAAAAATAAGCCAAAATCGAAATCGAAATCGGTATCATTAAATCTTGTAATAATTCCATTATTTCCTCACCTTACTATAATCTCTTGCTCCAAAAATTGCACTACCAATCCGGACAATATTTGCCCCCTCTTCAATTGCAATTTCAAAATCATGAGTCATTCCCATCGATAGATACTGCATATCTACGTTAGCAAAATCTAAGGATTTTATATGCTCAAATATTCTTTTTAAGTTTCTAAAATAAGGTCTAGTAACTTCAGGATTTTCATCAAATAAGCCAATAGTCATCAGTCCTTTAATCTTAATATTTGGCAGTAACCTTACTTGCTTAATCAATTCCACAACTTCATCTTCACCAGTACCTGATTTGCTATTCTCTTCAGTAGTGTTAACTTGGATAAGAATCTCTTGCTGAATATCATGTTGAGCACAATATTTTGAAAGCTTCTCAGCTGTAGATAACTTATCAATAGAATGGATCAAGGCTGGTTTCAACTTCATTAAATGCTTTATCTTGTTGCTCTGAAGATGTCCTATAAAATGAAACTCATCATACCTACCCTCAAGATCAGGAAGTTTATCTAGTGACTCCTGAATTTTATTTTCTCCAATATACTTTGCCCCTGCTTCTAAAGCTTCCACTATTTTCTCAGCAGGATGGGTTTTGGTTACAACCACAAGTTTGATATCTTCAGGATTAATCCCTTTTTCGCTACAAACTTCCTCTATTTTTTTCAACACAAAACAATAATTACTTTTTATACTCATTGAGTCATCTCCTACAAACTAGTACTATGTAAAGCTTAATTACCCCTAAGTTATGTCAATAAAAAAGATTATCCTTAGCAAGATTTAGGGTGTGATATTCAAAATAAAACCCTAATTCTCAAATTTTCATCCTAAATCCCACCTGCATCCTAAGCATAAATAACTGTAACTAAGCAATAACATACCTTACTTCAAAATATTTTGCTTTTCCTTTGAGCTTTGTCTGTTATTTTATTTATAAAGAATAATCAGATTTCTGCTTGACACCAGATAGCTAATTATTTTGTTTAGATAAAAGTGATAATTTAATAGTGATTATAATTTATATAGAGGAGAAAATATGAAGAAAGTGATTATTTTAGTTATAATTCTTACCGCCTTTTTATCTTTATCTGCTGACAAATTTGTTAAAGATGTCTTTGAAGATAATAACATTATGGTAAGTTTTAAGATGGAATCTATAGGAAACATGGATGGAGTTATTCCTGTATCTTATGAAAATGGCATAGTACAGACTCACATGGAGTCATTCAATGTTTTTGCAAATGATTATGAAGTAATTGAAATTAAACAAGATAACCCTGATATTAAACATAAAGAATTTAACGATAACGGTACCTATATCCAATGTCTTTACAAAATTACTATCAAAGATAATAATAGAATTGAACAAGCTCTAAATTCAATTAGAAAAAATGAACATGTTTTATGGGCTGATTATGTAACCATCAATAGACAAAAATACGTCCCTAATGATGCTATGTATAGCCAACTATGGTATATCCTTAAAACTGAAACTGACGAAGTTTGGGACTTTGTTAGAGATGCTTCAGATATCTTAATCGCTATCTCTGACTCTGGTGTCAAATGGAATCACCCTGATTTGAAAGAAAATATATGGATTAACCCTGCTGAGGCTACTGGAGCTACCATTGACTGGGACGCAGGAACCTTCACAGCTAATGGTTCAGATGATGATCAAAATGGAAAAATTGATGATTTAATGGGCTGGGATTTCTTTGGTAGTGGAGATAATAACCCTATGCAAAATTGGGCATTTAACTATCATGGAACTCACGTTGCAGGTTGCGCTACCGCTGAAGGTGATAACGGTATTGGAACAGTAGGTCCTGCTTTTAATGCAAAAATCCTTAACTGTAAAGGTGCTTCTAATACAGCTGACTCTAATGGAATCTTTAACGGTTATCAACACATTACTTATGCTGCTGATATGGGTGCTGATATTATTAATGCATCATGGGGTGGTCAAGCCTATAGTTTAAACTATGCCAATACTTACATAAACTATGCTTTCAACTATGGCTCTTTAGTAGTTGCCGCTGCAGGTAACGAAAATCAACTCCACGGTTCAGGATATATCGACGCTCCTGCTGATTGTCCAAACGCTTTCAACGTTGCTGCTACAACTCAAAATGATACTAAAGCTGACTTCTCAGACTATGGTGAACCTATTGATATTAGTGCTCCTGGAGTAGGAATTTTCTCTTCTGTTATTGAAAATGATGGTTGGGCAAGTGCTCAAGGTACTTCAATGGCATCTCCTATAGTAGCTGGTATTGCAGCCTTAGTTAAAGCAGTTAATCCTGACCTAACTCCTAGTCAGCTTAGAGCAAGAATTGAAAACACTGCTGATTATATCGATGACCTCAACCCTGGCTATGAAGATCTATTAGGCTCTGGAAGAATCAATGCTTATACTGCTGTTTTATATGATTTAGTACCTAAGCTTACAATTGTTGACCAAGAATTGACCGAGTTTAGTGGTGATAACGACGGTATCCCTAATCCAGGTGAGACTGTTAGTTTAAAATTAAAACTTACTAATCATCAAGATTTATCAACTGGTATCTCTTGGGCTACTTCAAATAATACAACTATCACCCTTAGATGCGATCATCCTGGAGTTGTAATTCAAGATTCAACCGCTTCAATTGGCAATATTGTTGCAGGTAATTTTGTTTGGAATGACCAAGCTCCATTTAAATTTACAACAACATCAGATGTCACAACTTCTCCTATCGAATTCACCCTATATATTCAAGCAAACCAAGATGGCGAAATACCTTATAACAAAGAGATTCCTTTTTACACATCATTAAGTTTAGAATATCCAAACTGGCCTTTCTCATTAACCGGACAAGCTGAATCAACTCCAATGATTATTGACATAAATGGTTCTGGGGCTGGTGAAGTCATATTTGGTGACCTTCTCGGAAATGTTAACGTTTTAAATAGTAATAAAGAACAGATAGCTGGTTTCCCTGTAAATGCAGGTTCTCCAATAACCTTACCAGTTGCTGTAGGTGACTTAAACAATGATGGAAATCTTGACATCTTTGTTGTTACTAATAATAAAGAAGCTATTGCCTATAGCAATGATGGTTCTGTACTCTTCGGACCAATCTCCTTAGATAATCAGATCACTAAAGCATCTCCTATGATCGCCGATGTCAACGGTGATGGCTTAGATGATGCTGTTGTTTGTACTATGAATGGCAAACTTCATATCTTTAATGCAGATGGAAGTGAGCATGCAGGTTATCCAGCTGAATTCTCAGGTAACTTTATCTTTAGTGCAGCTATTGCTGATCTTAATCAAAATGGTAGAAAAGAAATCATTCTGCAAACCATTGCTGGTAACTTCTTAGCAATTGACTATAATACTCAAGAAAATATAGCTGGCTTCCCATATTCTTTAGGTGCAACTACTCAAGCTGCCCCAGTTATTGCTGATGTGGATAATGATGGACTTCCTGAAATTATCGCAACTGTATCTACTCAAGGTGTTATCACTGTAATTAACCATGATGGATCACTTGCTTACTCTCATACAATTAATAAGAGAATAGAACAAGATGTTTTAGCTTATGACTTCAATGGTGATAACTCAAAAGAACTAATCTTCACAACTTATGATGGATATTTATATGCTATGAAAGCTGATGGTACAAGCCTACCAAACTTCCCACTATATATGGATACCTACCTTGAAGGAAATATGCTTCTTGCAAATCTTGATAATGATGGAGTCTGTGCTGTATTTGGGGATACACAAGGAATGCTACATGCTATCAAAGCTGATGGTTCACAAGCAGCTAATTTCCCAATTAATTTTACAGATAACTTAAAATTCGCTCCTACTATTGGTGATGTTGATGGAGATGGAAACATAGATTTAGCTGTTTCTAATATCACAGCAATGAATCTTATTGACCTCAAGCGCCCATTCTCAGCTGCATGGATTATGCATAGAGGCAACCCTGGTAGAACAGGAGATATGTTTGAAGCTATGACTGATAATGATGAGTTGGGTGTTACTGCTGTTGATAACACACTATTAGGTAACTATCCAAATCCATTTAACCCAGAAACTAGAATCGCTTTCACAACTAAAGAAAACGGTCCTGTATCTATTGATATTTATAATATCAAAGGTCAAAAAGTTAGATCACTTCTCAATGAAAATAAAGAAGCTGGTTCTCACACTGTAGTTTGGAATGGTAAAGATGATAATGGTAAGAATGTTGCTTCAGGTGTATTCTTCTATAGAATGAAATCTGGGAAATATTCTTCTACTAAGAAAATGATTCTTATGAAATAAAATAACAGTGAAACGTTTTCTCTATAAGGGAGACACATGGGGTATTATAATACAATGCCCAATCACTTATAACCAAATATTAAAGCCTTGCAGAAGCAGGGCTTTTTTTCGTCATCAATATTTTTTGATTTAAAATGAGTTACTTTGGCAAATGCTAAGTAATGCCCCCGTAAAGGAGCAAGTAATGGTCACAAAAAGAGCTTTTGAAAGAACTAAGACTTACTTACAAAATCTCTCATATTTCTTTATCAATTTATCAATTACATCTTTTTTAACTAAATTTTTATACTTTTTAGGAATACGAATATCCCAGTTACCTTCAGCTAAGCCTGGCTTATTCATTCGATATTCTTGGTTAAGATTCATCATGTCTTGCATAGGAACAATAGCAACTAAGCAGTTGGAAGCGTAAGCTACTTCTATAAGATCATAAGAAATAGTATCCTGATTAACAACAAAGTCCTGAGTTCCTCTTAGCGTAGAGAGATAATTGAATAGATTATCCTTTATCAAATTATTGTTAGACGCATACTCATTCCACCACCCTTTAGTAGTGTTATTATCATGAGTACCAGTATAAATAAAGGTTCTAAATGGGTAATTACTTTTATTGAATTCATAATCATCAATAGAGTACTGTAAGACAATCATACCAGGAAAATTAAACTCGTTTTTAAGATCAGTAACCTCTTGAGTGAGTGAACCAAGATCTTCAGCAATAATATTAAGATTAGGAATAGACTTTTTTATTGCCTGAAAAAACTCCTTACCTGGTCCTAGCTTCCACTCTCCCGCTTTAGCATCAAACAACTCAGTTGGAATGCTCCAATAGCGAGTAAAGCCAATAAAATGGTCAAGTCTCAGAATATCACAAATTTGCAGATTGTATTCTATTCTCTCTTTCCACCAATGGTAACCCGTCTCTCTGTTAACATCCCAATCATAGAGTGGGTTTTCCCAGATTTGGCCATCATGATTAAAGTCATCAGGTGGGCATCCAGAAATGAATTGAGGTTGAGAATTATCATCTAATTGGAAAAGTCTCTTATTCGCCCAAACATCTGCAGAATTATAAGAAACATAGATAGGCATATCCCCAATAATCTCAATATCGTGTTGATTTGCATAGACTTTAAGTTTCATCCATTGCTTATGGAAAAGATACTGAACAAACTTATGGTAATTAATCTCACGCTCATATTTGAGAGCCAGCTCTTTTTTATCTTGTTTGTTAGGATTCTTCTCCCGTTCAGGCCATTTGCTCCATGGAGCTTTCTCATTCTTTTCATACAGAGTAATAAAGAGAGAATAATCCTCTAACCAATGATACGAACAGAACTTTTTATATGCTTGAAGATCTGGAGAAAATTTAATAAAAGCTTTTCTGAGAAGAAGCTCTTTTTCTTTTTTCACTAGTGAATAATCTATCTTATCAACAGATTGAGAAAGATTAAGCAAATCAGAAGAGTCTAAAAGGTTATCATTAACTAAGTCCTTCAAAGATATTAGAAGTGGATTCCCCGCAAATGAGCTTAAGGGTGAATAGGGTGAGTTACCTTTTTCAGGAATAGTAAGAGGAAGAATTTGCCAATATGTTTGTTTAAGTTCAGATAAAAAGTCGATAAATTTATAAGCTTCAGCTCCAAGGTCACCGATTCCTGTTTCATTTGGTAAAGCTGTAGGATGCAATAAAATACCACAAGAACGATTTATATTCATAGCTAATTCCCCTTTCTTAAAATTGAGATAAAGAAAACACTCCCAATCAGAGTAGTAATGATACCAACCGGTAACTCGCCAAATGGGCTAATATGGTAAGCAACAAAGTCGCAAAGTAAAAGGAATGTTCCCCCAATCAATATGGTAATGAAATAGTTATTCCGCAAATTATCCCCAAACATCATTCTAACAATATGAGGGATAATTAAGCCAACAAACCCGATTATACCAGCGTAAGAAGTAACTATGGCAATAAGGATGGAGGTTATAATAAAGATTTGTTTTCTAATTTTCCCAGTATCAACACCGAGAGAATGAGCAGTTATTTCCCCTGTAGCAATTATATTAAGACTATTTGATAAAAAGTAGAGATAAGTGAGCAAGAGAAGAGAAATCAAAACTAACCCCAGAAAAATATACCATTCAAGGTTAGTGAATACATGATTTAAGCTTCCCATCAAGGTCCCCATAATAATGGTAATTTGATTTGGAAATAGATAAATATAAAGTGAGATTATGGCTGAACAGATCATAGAAACAATAATTCCTGAGAGAATTAGCTTAACCGAGTTAATCCCAGAGCCTGTTTTAGCAATAAACCAGACTAATGTCATAGCTATTACAGCTCCTACGAAGCCAAAAAGGGGCATTAGATAAGTAAAGCCCATAATATAGGCTGTTATAGCAAAAAGAGCTGAACCAGAGCTAGTCCCTAGGATATAAGGTTCTGCTAAGGGATTGTTAAGTAGCATCTGGTAAATATTACCAACAGATGCTAAGACAATTCCTGTAATAAGAGTTAGAAGAAAACGAGGTAACCTAATAGCTTGTAATATCTCCATCGAAGGAACTTTATAACTTAAATAGAGATATGAGACAGCTAAGAATAAAGCTCCTAGACCAAAAGAGAGATTAATCTTGTTACTTTTTGTCATATTCTAAAAACCATTGATTGAACTTTTGCAAGGCTTGAGTTGAGCGTGGAATTGTTCTCATTACAGTATCGATATCAATATCCTCTATAGTATAAATATTGCCTTTCTGCACTGCTGCAATATTCTGCCAACCTCTTCTTTGGGAAACATCTGCTTTGCTAAGATAAGACAAGGCAATTATCACATCTGGATTTGCTTGCACAACATCTTCATTTTTAGCAATAAAAAAGTCTTTATTTAAATCTCCAAAGATATTAAGTCCTCCTGCTCTAATGATTAATTCTCCGATAAATGAATTGTTGGTAACAGTTCCTAAATTAGAAGAGATTTCAAAATAGACTTTGGGTGGATTAGTGGGAAGTGTTAAGTTAGCAATAGCTTTCTTAAAATCAGTAATCAGCCTTGGTGCCATCTCTTGTAATCCTAATTTATCAGCTATCAACTGTACATTATCATAGTAGGATGCAAATGAATTGGAATGAATTTTGACTACTTCAATTCCGAATGGTTGAAGCTTATCAAAAAATTCTTGTTGTTCAAAGGCTGCTGTAAAGATAATTTGAGGTTTTAACTCTATAACTCGTTCAATATCAATCGAAGAAAAATCGCCAACTGACTCAATATCTAACATCTTTTGAGGATAATCACAATATTCTGTACGTGCGATGATTTTATCTATTCCTCCCAATTCAGCAATTATTTCTGCCACTTCTGGAGAAGTTACTATTACTCCTTGGGAAGTTTTATCATTATTGTTTTCACATCCGCTTAACAATAGCCCTAGACTAATAATTAAAATCAATAACATTATGGTTATCTTCTTAATTTGGAAGTTCATATATCATCTCCCTTGTTTCATAGTCAAAAATCAAGTTATAGCCTTCTTTGGTCATTTGCCCAAGTATCCAACTCTTAGCATAGATAGTATATTTTCTACAGACGTCATAAGTAGACGCTATGGGTAATCTTAGATAAGTTTTAGAAGGAATTATATCACCGACATAGAAGAAGGTGAATGACCGATCTTTGCCAACTCTTTGCTAACATTTTTTACTTTTGGTGAAAACATTTTTCTCTCTTTAGGAGTTAGTTTATCACCGATTCCAGTATCGACTAGGATTACGCGTCCTTCTGTCTCAATCAACAACAGATTAAAATCTAATTTAATTCGATGCTGTTTATCAACTGAAAGAAATCTTCCCCAGAGATCCCGTGGAAGATTTCCTAAACAAGCACCAGCATCTGTAAAAAAAAATGTCCGGCCTTTATAATATCTAATCTTAACATTTTCTATCTATTCGGCATCACTTTCCGAGTGTTTCTTAGGTTTGCGATAAGGTTTTTTACGTGGTTTAAAACCACTTTTAGAAGTAGTAGTTTTAGCATGAGAACGATTATCATCTTTCACATTCTTATTTCTATTATTGTTTGGTCTTCTTGAAGAAGGAGAATAAGAGCGCTTGCGAATCTTAGTCTGATCATATCCCTTTGGGAAGACAACAATACGTTTCATTTTCCCCTCACCAATAGTAAGAGTACTTATTTCAGAACGCCCCTCAATGAATTTATGAATTACACGACGTATGTTACCATCCATTGGCTCTAATGTGTAAGGCTTATTATTAGAAACAACACGATCTAAAATTGGTTCATACTTTCTAATTATCTGAGCTGCTTGCCTTTCTTTGTAATTATCGACATCTAAATAAATTCTTTTTGTATCAGGTCTTCCTTCAAAAATTCTGTTGATGAGGTATTGCATATTGTTAAGGAAACGGGACTCTTTACCAATTAGGAAACCAGGATCTGATGAACCTACAACGTGATAATTAAACGAATCATCAGTTTCAGATTCTTCAATATCGACAAATTCTATGTTCATTTTCTCTAATAGAGTTTCTAGGAAATACATTATTTCTTGCTTAATTCCAAATGAAGTAACTTTTATTTGTGCTTTCTTAGCTCCTATGAACCCAAGAAAACCTTTTTTACCTTTTTCTATTACCTCATACTGTATGTCGTCAGCTTTGATTTTATGCTCACGACAAAATTCTTCTAATATTTTTTCAACTGTTTTGCCAGTCAAAATTTTTGGTTCCATACTATTGTCCTCTAAATTTTTTGTTAATAAAGTGTTGTTGAATGATTGACAGAATGTTAAACACTGTCCAGTATAATACTAATCCAGATGGAAGATTGCGGAAAAAGAAAAACATCATTACTGGCAATATATATGCCATCATTTTTTGGCTCTGTACCATTGCTTGTTGTTTTTCATCCATATTAGCTGAATTATTCTGTTGTGCACTCGTCATCATTCTCTGTTGAATAAACATAAATATACCCATTATAATAGGTAGTACGTAATAAGGGTCAGGAGTAGATAAATCCTGTAACCACCAAACAAAAGAAGCCCCTCTTAAAGCAATTGAATATCTGAGAGCAGGGTATAAGGCAAAGAATATTGGCATTTGAATCAACATAGGTAAACATCCACCTAAGGTGCTAACCCCATGTTCTTTCTTAATATTACTCATCTCTTGTTGCATCTTCATTGGATCGCTTTTGTACTTCTTCTGAATCTCAGTTAAGTATGGCTGAACTTTTTGCATTTTAATGCTATTTTCAAAGCTCTTATGGGTGAGGGGATAGAGTATAAGCTTTATTAATAAAGCAAATATAATGATAACCACACCATAATTAGGAATCACCTGTGCAAGTCCTTTAATCACGATTTCAAAAAGCTTCGATAACCAATGTAGCCATGTCCAACTTCTCTCAATCACCCTGTCAAAACTTAAACTCGGATCATATGTTTCAATAAAGTCCTTTTCAATAGGGCCTAAATAAAAATAAAAGTGTTCATATTCGTATTGAAAGTCTGAATTCTCAATTATCAAATCAAAGGCAGGACTCTTGAATCCCATTGATCCCTCAAATCTCTTATCTGCAATAATCTTATCTGAAAATAGAGATATAACAAAATACTTTG
>Ga0265294_10001682_pt1 | contig 29747 bp, 27 predicted proteins | sample MunlanPumphouse3_FD_192504 | JGI IMG/M metagenome (GOLD analysis project Ga0265294, IMG submission 192504) | Groundwater microbial communities from a municipal landfill in Southern Ontario, Canada - Pumphouse #3 | ecosystem: Environmental > Aquatic > Deep subsurface > Groundwater | place...
ATAAACAGAATTGTATTGAAGGTGAACTTGGGAAATCTTTGACGTGCCATGATTTAAAAGGATTTTAAAAAGGGTTAGACATCTATGTGATAAACGTGTGGGAGAGGGGGAATGTTTATGAAGATTTATATTGCCTTTTAGTAGTTGAGTCCACTCCGAAAACCCTCAAATGCTGATTATTAGTCTTTTTCTGCCCTTTGTCCCTGAAGGGAAAAGCCTAATAATCAGCACTCTGCTAAAGTCCTCTTTAGGGGATTTAGGGGCGGAAATGAGTGAAATTGACTTTTCGGAGTAGACTCGTAGTTTATTTTGTAGAATAAATTTATTATTCTTTACATGATGTATGCTTGATTGTTTGAACAGCTCCGCTCGCGCCGATTTGCAATCGACCTGCTCTGTGAAATCTCTTTTATTTCATCAGGGTGTGTTGCGAGGCAAAAAATGAAAATTGAAAGCGCATTTCGTTATCGCGACAACACAGGTTATAATATCACGCTAGCGGAATTAGTATCGATTATCTACAATTGTTTTCTAAAGAAACCCACACGAAAGGATTCGTGCGGGAGCAGAAGTTCGCTAAAAGCCAACAGACAACCTCCAACCGCTAAAAGCTGACCGCTGCCCGCTTTTCAAGTTAACTACTCTTTCTATAACTCACCACCGCCCATCCATTAAAAATAAGAGCAAAAAGAATTAATACTCCCATAGGTCGTAGTAAATCGACAAATGAATTTGATTTTAGATAAATCAATCGCATTATTTCTATAAAATGAGTAAGCGGATTGACGTAAGCGATTACTTGTGCCCAAACGGGCATACTCGAGACGGGAGTAAACATACCACTGAGCAAAATGATGATGAGTATGAAAAACATCACCAAAAACATCGATTGCTGCAAAGTATCGGAATAATTTGAAATAACGATGGCTAAAGCAGTTATCCCCAGAATAAAAATGATGGAAGCTACATAAAGTGCAACCATACTGCCGGAAGGGTATAGACCATAGATAATCCAAGTGACAAAAATAGAGATTGTGAGTATAATAATTCCGATAATCCAATAAGGGATTACTTTTGCAACAATAAAGTTGAACTTACTTACGGGAGTTGTATTTATTTGATGAATAGTACCTAATTCCTTTTCTAAAACAACATTCAACGAGGGCAATATACCACAGATGAGTGTAATCATGAGCACAATAAATGCGGGCAACATAAATACTTTGTAGTCTAAAGTTTCGTTGTAACGATAACGAGGAACAATTTCTAAATTCTGCGCCCGCTGCACTTTAAGAATTGGTTGAATTTCATAACGCAAATCGGATGAGAAATCAGTAATGATTTCTGTGAGATAATTACTACCTAAAAGTCCTTGCGTTGTGTTTACTGCATTAGCAACAATTGAAATATCAGCTTTTTGTTCTTTCACCAAATTTTTATCGAACGATGGAGGAATTACAAGAATGATGTCGCAATGAGCATTGTCCATGTCTTGCAAGGATGACTCGTAGCTATCAGTAATATCATTTAAAATAAAATAGGCAGAAGCATCAATCTTGTTTATTAAGCGTTGAGAATAGGAACTTCTGCTTTGATCAACAATGTTTATTTTAATATTTTTGACCTCAAAGTTGATTGCCCAAGGAAAAATAAGTAACACCAAGATGGGATAACCAACTATCATTTTAGGGATGATGGGGTTGCGCCATATCTGTTTAAACTCTTTTTCGACAAGGTATTTGAGTGTTTTCATCCTAATCTTGGCTTTATGTTACGTATGCTCAATATAACCAACACCACAATCATACCTATCAATATTATAATTTCTTTGGCTACAGCAAAGAAACCCAAACCTTGAATCATGATCTTCTTTATGGCTGCAATATACCATCTTGCAGGAACTAGTGCCGATAACCATTGAAGGAGGTTAGGCATGTTGTTAATGGGAAAAATCATTCCTGAAAGAATTAGTACAGGCATCATCAAGCCTATTCCGGAGATAATTATGGCAGTTACTTGTGTTTGTACCAGTGTTGATATTAATAGCCCTAATGAAAGAGAGAGAAAAATAAACAGGACTGACACAAAAATTAATAATAGCAAGCTTCCAACAATGGGCACTTTCAGAACATATACAGAGAGTAGCAATATTGTCACCAAATTTACAATTGATAGAGCCAAATAAGGGATTGTTTTAGAAAGAAGAACAGTTGCTGAGTTAAGAGGTGATGCCAAAAGCACTTCCATGGTTCCCATCTCTTTTTCTCTAACAATGGAAATGGATGTCATAATTGCACAAATTATCATTAAAACTAATCCCATAATTCCCGGTACAAAAGTATAAGCAGATTTCATTTCGGGATTGTAGTGAAGTTTATTTGTGACAGCTATTTCATAAGGTATTTGTTGCAAACTCATCCACTCTTTTTGTTGTTCCCCAATAATTGCTCTAAGATAGTTTGTGGAAATCGTTCCGATATTGGGGTCAGAACTATCTGTTATAATTTGTATTTGTGACTTGCCGGCGTGCACTAAGTTGGTGTGAAAGTTGTTTGGAAAAATGAGCGCCATATCTATTTCGCCTTTGCGAAGCCGTTCATTAATTTCCTGAATAGAGTGGGGCGTTTCTTTTAATATAAAATAGGAGTTGGCTTCAACACGTGCTGTTAAATCTTGCGTATAAACATCCGGCTGAGGTTCATAAACTGCTATGCGAATATTTTGAACTTCCATATTTATGGCAAATCCAAAAATCAATATTTGAACAACCGGCATCCCCAATAGAATGAGCATGGTTCTTCTATCACGTAATATGTGGTAGAACTCTTTTTCTACAAAAGCACGAAATCTTTTCGACATTAGCTTTAACGTAACATTTTATTTACACGAAGATATGAAATGTTTCCAAAAGAAGATGCTTTGTTTCATGTTATCAAACGCAACTATTCAAAAAAATAGGTTTTTTGGGAGGATATTGATACGTTTTTTAAAATTTATGCGAAGATAGTGCGAGAGAATTGTATAGTTTATCGTTTTTAAGTGTCTCAAGAGTTTTTACCCGAATACCTTGTGAATTTATTTTATGGTGAATTTGTTCATCAATTTCCGAAAGGTAAATTTGATTGATAGATTGATGGTATAACCAACTTACTATTGATTCTTTGTTTTGTTCTTCTAAAATTGTATTTTCAACACCAATCACTTTATCTTTTTCTATGTTGAATATAACCACATGAACTTTCTCTTCATGTAAAACAGTTAATTTATTATTCTTTAAAAAAATTGCAACTTTCATATGCTTATCAAATTTAAAGAACTTTGCTTTTTTTCTCAAAACACACTAAAAAAATCAGGTTTAATACACATACCTACACGCAGCTTTAAATCATAATCTTTGTATTCCAACAAACTGTCACCTCTTCCGTTGTAAAACTCAAGAAATAAATATTGATTGAATTTTTTTGAGACTCGAAAAGCGGCACTAAGAGCAGTATTCATTGTTATGAAATTATGTCTGGGGGTAACATTTGCGTTAAACCACCATCGTTCGTTATGGGTTCTGTAATCTACAGAAAAATTACCATATCCTTTGTAGGTGAGCAAATCTGTATTGGTATCATCCATTAATAGAACTAACGGAAGCCACACTTTAGCTCTGAAAAAAAGTCGATCATTGAAATAATATTTCCCGGAAAAACTTATAAAATCCCACGATCTGGAATCTAAGCTATCCTTCCCGTTTGACTCATGTTCTAATTGAAGAAAAACGCTACCCATATAGTTGTTGTCATCCGAAATTAGATACCGCCCAAAACCTATTCCTGGATTGAAATTTGTATCGCGAAAAGGAGATGATTTTTTATAAATGTTCCAAAATGATTTTTGAGTATACGAGATGAAGATAAATGTATTGAATGGCAAATAACTATTGGTTAAACGCTGTCTGAAACTAATTTGGTATTTTACATCTGTATTATCTACATTAATTTGTTTGTTCAATGGATTACCGGTAATGATATAGTTCTCTTTTAAGATACCAAAAGAATGTGTGGAATCTAACTTTCTTCTTACATCTTCCTCGGATATCTCTAATAAGCTTCTTTCCTTCATCACTCTCTCCTTAATTAATAAATCTATTCTTTTTGGAGGTTCGGTAATGGTATCTACTTTCTGATTCTTATCTTGTCCATTTATTTCAAACAAACACAAGAAAACAGCTAACAGCACAAACATCGTTTTTGAAAAGTGTTTCATTGTTTTTCAGGTTCTATTTAATTCTTATCTTTTTCTATAACTCAATACAGCCCATGTATTAAATCCAACAGCAAAAGCTGTAAGAAATAATAATGGATTGGCAATGCCTCTGTATGAACTTCCTTTCAGATATACCATTCGCATAATTTCCATGAAATAGGAGAGGGGATTGCTATACGCTACAATTTGCGCCCATTTAGGCATACTTGCTATGGGTGTGAACAGACCGCTCAACAAAATGATAATGAGAATAAAGAAGAAAGCCAAAAACATGGCTTGTTGTAATGTTTCGGAATAGTTGGATATAATTAAACCAAGACCTGAAATTCCAACTATAAAAACAAGCGAACTTATATACAGAGGAAAAAAACCACCTGCAGGCCAAATGCCATATAACAATCCTACAACCACAAATGCTATTGATAGTATGATAAACCCAATAATCCAGTAAGGAATAAGCTTAGCTAAAATAAATTGATATTTACTTATGGGTGTAACATTTATTTGTTGGATGGTTCCGTTTTCCTTTTCGCTTACAATGTTTAATGCAGGTAGAATCCCGCATATCAATGTAACCATCATGACCATAAGCGCGGGAATCATAAACACTTTATAATCTAAGTTTTCATTAAATTTATATTGGGGTATAATGTTTATGGCGCTCATTTTATGTTTAGGCGACATATCTGTATGTGCTAATTCCGATCGTAGCTCCGAAGAATAATCGTTGAGAATTTGCGATAAATATGCGTTTCCCAACAAACCACGCGTGCCATCTACAGAATTAGCAGAGAGCATTACATCTGCGGTTTTGTTTTTTACAATATTTTTATCAAAAAAAGGTTGAATTTCAAGAATTATATCAGCGTTTGTTTTTTCAATATCAACCATTGCTTCATCGTAACTTGAAGTAATATTATTGATTATGAAATATTTAGATGCATCAACTTTCTGAATCAAACGTTGAGAATAGACACTATTATTATGGTCTACTACGCTCACTTTTATGTTTTTCACCTCAAAATTAATCGCCCATGGAAAAATAAGCATTACCATTATCGGATAACCAACAATTAATTTAGGTATAATAGAATTTCGCAGCGTCTGTTTGAATTCTTTCTCTATAAGAAATTTTAATGTTCCCATTATCAAAGTTTTTTATTGTATGTTATTCGAGTCTTTTCTTAGAATTTAGCATGCTAAGTGCCAATATTAATCCGGTCATTCCTAAAAGGATACTTAGTTCCTTTATAATAAAAGTAAAATCTAATCCTTCAATCATTAACTTTTTCATAATCACAATATACCACCTTGCAGGAATAATATGCGTTAACTTTTCTAATAGGAAGGGCATATTATCTATTGGGAAAAGCATTCCCGAGAGAAGCATAACCGGCATGGTGAGTCCTATTCCCGCCATAATAATTGCTTCTACTTGTTTTTTTGCGATTGTCGATATCAATAATCCAAGCAACAGCGATAAGAAAATGTAAAGCGTTGAAATAATAATAATTAGAAACAGACTACCCCGAATGGGAACCCCCAATAAAAAGGAAGCCAAATAAAGGATTGTCAATAAATTGATGAATGAAAGTGAAAGATAAGGGATGGTTTTTGCGATAAGAATTTGACTCAGCCTCAGAGGAGATGCTAAGAGTACTTCCATTGTTCCGCGTTCTTTTTCTCTAACAATAGATATGGATGTCATCATAGTACTAATAACCATCAGAATTAAACCCATTACTCCCGGAACAAATGAATAGGAAGATTTCATTTCAGGATTGTATAACATCCGTGTGGTAGCAACTATCTGATAAGGAGGATTTCCGGAAATATTATTGATCTCTTTCTGGTAATCTGCAATTATTCCTGAGGCATAATTAACAATAATGGTTCCTGTATTGGGGTCTGATGTATCAGAAATTAATTGCAAATCCGCTTTCCCCGAATGAACAAGATCTTCATTGAAATTATTGGGAAATACAATTGCCAAATCTATCTTATTTTGTTTAAACAACTCATCTATCTCATTTTGAGAATGAATGGTGTAATCAACATGAAAATAATCATTGGCATTTACTCGTTCTATAATTTGATTGGTATATGTATCCGGGTTCGGATTTAATACTGCCACAGCAATATCAGTTACTTCCATATTTATGGCAAATCCGAAAATTAATATCTGAGTTATCGGCATTCCCAACAGAATCAACATGGTTCTTCTATCACGAAAAATGTGATAGAATTCTTTTATTACGAAGGCTCTAAATTGTTTCATGTATGTAAGAATTATTCTATTTTAGAATTTGATTTAAAATGCAACATACTAATTTGTTGTTTGAAATTTGTATTTAGTATCTGCCAGGAAACCATTGAGATATGAGTCTTACAAAGACTATCTAAAGTTGTTTCAATCTCTCGTTGCTTTACGAGCAAGTTTACGAAAAACTTCATCCATATCTTTGGCCTCAAAATGAGCTTTTAAATTAGACGGCGTGTCCAGTGCGTCTATTCTACCGTCAACCATAATGGATACACGATCACAATATTCTGCTTCGTCCATATAGTGTGTGGTGGCAAAAACCGTAATGTTATCTTCTGCAGCTTTATAAATCATTTCCCAAAACTGTCGCCTTGTGGCAGGATCTACTCCGCCTGTTGGCTCATCCAAAAAAACAATTTTAGGATTGTGAAATATTGCTACCGAAAAGGCAAGCTTTTGTTTCCATCCAAGCGGTAATGATTTCACCAAGGTGTTGCGTTCATCTTCGAAATCCAGACGTTTAAGTAAATCATCCGTTTTTTCGGCAATATCTTTATCTTTCATTCCGTATATTCCGGCGAATAGTCGTATGTTCTCCCAAACCTTTAAGTCTTCGTATAAGGAGAATTTTTGACTCATGTAACCTATGTTCTTTTTTATTTCTTCACTCTCGGTGCGTATATTGTAACCTGCCACAAACGCTTCTCCGGAAGTTTGTTTACTCAAACCTATAAGCATTTGCATGGCAGTTGTTTTACCTGCACCGTTTGCTCCTAAAAATCCGAATATCTCACCTTCTGTTACTTTAAAAGTGATATTATCTACTGCCGTGAAATTGCCGAATTTTTTAGTAAGTTCCGAAACTTCAACTATTATATTATTTTTCATTTTTTTTAATCTTCTTCTTTTCCTTTTTCTCCTTCTTTTGTCAATGCCAAGAAACAATCTTCCACAGTGGGAGTAATTTCATTTATGCTAATATTGGTATATCCTTTTTCTGTGAGATAGTCGCTTAATTCCTCTTTCTTTAGATTTGGATCAACCGTTATGTGATGTTCGTCTCCAAAAGCAAAAGAGGTTTCCACTTGCGGATAAGCACGAATATCCTCTAACATGGACGACAAATTATCCCCCTTTACAGACCATAATGTTTGCTCATAGTCGGCAATTACTTGGGCAGGAGTATCTATGGCAATGAACTCACCATCTCGCATAAGTGCAATTCTATCGCAACGGGTGGCTTCATCCATGTAAGCTGTGGAAACCAGAATTGTCATGCCGCCTTCTTTCAACTTTTTGAGCATATCCCAAAATTCTTTCCGCGATACCGGATCTACACCTGTAGTGGGTTCATCCAATATAAGTATTTCGGGTTGGTGTATAAGTGCACACGATAGGGCTAATTTTTGTTTCATACCACCTGACAGTGCGCCTGCACGACGGGTTTTGAACGGTTCAATCTGTTGGTAAATGTCCTTAATAAACTCGTAATTTTCTTCAATGGTAGTATCAAAAACAGTAGCAAAGAACTTTAAATTTTCTTCTACACTTAAATCAAAATAGAGCGAAAACTTACCCGGCATATATCCAATAATTTTTCTGATTTCTTTGTAATCTTCAACCACATCCCATTTGCTCATTCGTGCTTCACCTGAATCAGCCAGAAGAAGGGTTGCCAATATTCTGAAAAGTGTGGTCTTACCTGCTCCATCCGGTCCAATTACTCCAAAAACCTCTCCTTTTGGAACAGAAAAGGAGATTCCGTTTTCTTTGTCTTCTTTGGTGCCAATTCCAGCATATTTATCGGATTTTTCCGAATGATAGTTTTTCCGTAAATTCTTTACTTCAATCATTGTTTTATTCTTTTCTAAAAACAGACAAGTAGCGACTTGACCGTACTTTAATTCTATTCACTTTTGCTTCGCAACACACCGATTGCAAATCGGCGCGAGCGAGGGCTAAAGTCCCCTTTAGGGGATTTAGGGGTAGAGAAGGCACAAGTTCAGAGACTTGCGCCAGCGAGGCTGACCGCTGACCGCTGATTGCTGATAGCTCTTCTTATAACTCCGTAATTGCCTCTCCAACATTTTCAATTGTCAACTGCCCATTGTCAATTAAACTTCACCTCCCCATACATTCCTATTTTCAAGTAACCATCATTTTTTACTAATACTTTCATTGCATATACCAAATTGGCTCTTTCGTTTTTGGTTTGAATTGTTTTCGGCGTAAATTCTGATTTATCTGAAATCCACGTCACAACACCTTCATACATCTTTTTATTTTCGTTGTCTTGGTCAGTTTTATCTACAAACACCTTTATTTTGTCGTTTAATTTGATGTCGGATAGTTGATCGTTGGTTACATATACGCGCAGAATCATGTTGTCAATATCAGCAATTTTAAACAATGGTGTACCCATATTTGCTAACTCTCCTTCTTCTACATATTTATTGAGGACGTTTCCCGTTATAGGACTTCTTATAACAGATTTTTGTAATTTGTCTTTAACTTGTTCTACTTGACTGTCCATGGCAGAACCTTGAGCAGTGACATATTGACTGCTTTTTTGCAGTTCTGATTCCAATGCAGATAATTGTTTTTGCAACACTTCAATTTGTCCATTAATGTCGTCCAATTGTTTTTGAGTTGCAGCATTTGCTTTTATCAAATTTGTGGTACGTTGTCTTTCTTTCTCTAAGGTGATTATTTGCTCTTTTATAGATGCTGTTTGAGCCGCTATGTTTGGTCGCTTGGCGCGGACGCCTTCGGCATTAGAGAGCAAATTCATTTTTTGTAGATAAAGTTGTGTGCTGTCTATTAATCCTACTTGTTCACCTTTTTCAAGATGTTGACCTTCTATTATGTTTAGTCTCTCAATTCTTCCACTTACTTCGGAAGAAACAATAACCTCTATGGCTTCAAACGAACCAGATGCGTCATAATCCCCGTCTTTGTTGGAACATGCGGAGAACAGCATTATTCCCAATCCGATATAAAATAAAAATGCAGATTTCATATTTTCAAATGTTTATGTTAGTTTGTTGTATTTTTTAGTGTATAAATCGAACTTATGTGCTGTATTTCATGCAGCAGCTTAGCTTGTTTTGCCATCTCTAATGCTGTTAATTCTTTGAGCATATCGGATACAGTCATTGTTCCGTTATCAACTTTTGCTTCGGCAGCATCTTTTATTTCTTGTTGCAATAGAATTATCTCTTCATCGTCTTGCATTGTTTTGCGGTACTTTTCTATTTCGTTTTGTTCTTGCGAAATTTTTACATCCAAGTTATAGACAAAAGTGTCGCGTTGCGTATCGATGCTCAATTTTTTCAACTCGTTGGTTTTTACACTGTTTTTAAACGTATATAAGTTCCCGAAATTCCACGAAAGTTTGATGCCTCCCAGGAAAAATGTATCAAATTCATTTTGCAGCATATTCAATCCCGGTTTACCATAACCTCCTTGTACAAAAGCTCCTATCTTGGGCCTGATATCCGATTTAAGTGCACCTGTTTGTGCATCAATCGTTGCTTTTTGTGCCGAAAACATCTCCAATTCGGGACGATTAATTGTTACAAGCGAGGTTTCATTTAAAACCGGCGGTCTTACAAACCCGGTTTCTACTGATAATTCTTCTCCTATCAGCACCGATAACATATTCAAATAAGCATTGTGTGTCGATTCCATCTGAATACGTTGTTGATTTGCCTTTAGTATTTCTATTTTTACTGAACTTAAATCTGCCTGATTAGCAACGCCATTTTCAATATAACTTACTACTTTATCGTAGTTGCGTTGCAACTCCTCTTCCAAAGATGTCTGTTGTTTTAATTGCTCTTGCATAAGCAATATTCCAAAATAAAGGTTATTTACTCTCTCTCTAAGCGAATAAATTTCTGTTTCCAGCGTTTTCTCTTCTAATTGCGCACCTGTTTTCACGATTTCTTTTTTTGCAGCTATTTTGCCACCATCCCATATAATCTGATCCGCTTGTGCCACTATTTGATACTGATCTTTATCAGGAACGGGAATTTCCACTCCCGGCATGTCAAGAGGAATGGTTATTACATCAGATTGATAGGTTGCTTTCGCTTCCAATGATAACTGAGGCAGATAAGCTTTATTGGCGTTGGCTAAGGTGTAATTCTTGCTCTGTTCTATAATAGAAAATCTTGAAATGGCAGGATAGTTTTCTCTCGCCATATCTTGACATTCATTCAAAGTAATTATTTGAGACTTAGCTCCAATTACTGATAAAAACAGTATTACTAAAAATAAAAAACTTCTCGATTTCATAGATTTATTATTTTAATGTATTCATTACCCAAGTGGGGATATGTTGTTTTCTGTTCATAACAAAGTTCGTAAAATCCTCTTCTTTAACTAAACCTGTTGAAACAAACAACGGTTTGGATATAAAAGGGAACAAAATCAAACTCACGATATTCATAATAAAATTAAGGGTTGAAATGGTGAATCCTCTCTCTTTTAATTGATTCTCGATGACTGGTTGTGACAGCATTCTTGTATTTTTTTTAACTTTCTCTAAAATGTATTCATTCGACTTTAATTCGCTCAAGACAAAAAATGGTAAATCTTCATTTACTAATAGCAAGTTGGTGTAATTTGCTGCTAATGCCTCTATCTTTTCTTCTAACGATACGTTAACATCAGATAGAATGGGTTCAATCATTCCAAAGAGTTCATCAAACTTTTCTTCAATAATTATTCTGAATAAGTTTTTTTTGCTTCTGAAGTAGTAATTCAAAAGCGCTAAATTTATTCCGGCTTCATCTGCAATGTCTCGCGTGCGAGTTGCATTGAAACCCTTCTGTGTAAATATTGTGCGAGCAGCAGTAATAATTTTTTCTTCTGTTGTTAATTCCATATCTTTTAATATTTGAACTGCAAATGTACAATTATACTTTTGATTTAAACAAATGATTAAATCAAAAGTTTAAACCTACAGTGTTAAAAAAGATTATTGTTGAAAAGAGTGGGCAATTTATATGAGAAAACAGATTTTTATTCTCCCATTATTTTGCGTTTTCGCAAAAAGCATCTTGCGTCTCCCAACACGCATTGTGCATTAGTAAGCAGGTAAAAGATAATTAAATGGACAATGCGGTTGGACTCGTAATGTACGATTATCTGTTTATGGTAATTTAGGGATGATGCTAAAATATCGGACAGAGGTCTGATAAAATGGACGAAAGAAAACTCCAAAACAAACAGCTATCTCTATTTTTTAAAGCCTCAAACTGTCTCCATTTCTATAAAAGATAAATTAAATAAAGATATATCAACGGAAAAGTTTTCTGCAAACAACAAAAATGAAACGATTAAATTGAAAGAGGATAGCTTTGAGAAAAGATAGGGAAGGTTGTTGTGAAACAAGCTGGTGTCCATTTAATATGTAAAATCCAAAATTGATTCCCGATAGTTTGATTGAAGATTAAAATGCTTCGCAAAGACGAAAATGAATATATTGGTGAATTTGGTAACGAAGGCTCCGGTGGACAAAATAGCTGTAAAAAAAGAGTTCGACTAAATTATAAAGGAGGATACAATCTGGAAGAAAATAAACTCTTTTTGCAAAACTGTGGATTTTTCAGTGATTCAACTCCTTTTGGAGAGAAATTCAATTTAAAACCAAGTAATAAAGAACCGGAGATAGATTTCGAATTATTGAGTTCACTCTGATAACACTCAATTGTTGATAATTAATCCTTTTCTACCCTTTGTTCTTATGAGAGTAAAGCCTAATAGTCAGCACTTAGCCAAAAATTTCTTTCGAGGATTTAGGGTTGAAAAATTAGGGAATTTACTTTTAAGAGTAGGCTCATTATTAGAAAATTTACAATGGAAAACCTTCTTTATTTTTAAAATAAAATCGGAATTTCAGGCTATAATTCAATAAATTGTTGCTGACATAAAATATTTAAATTATTTTCACACGCTCATTAGTAGTATTTATAGTCTTATTTCTATCTTTGCTACAGAAAGTCAGGAAATTATTAATTGATTCGAAAAAAAAACACAAATGAAAAAAGTAGTTCAAATAAGTTTGGCATTATTTTGCCTCGTATTTTTTGCATCCTCATGTAAACCTAAGCAAAGTGCATATAAATCGGTATATGAAGCTGCCAAAGAAAGAGAGATGCAACAATCTTCAGATGAATCCAACACGGTTGTAAAAGAAGCCGGCACATTATCACCGATAGAAGTTTCAGTAAGAAAAGAAAAAGTTACTCCAGTTTATCACACCGATGCCGCAGGTTTAAAGTCATTTAACGTAGTTATTGCATCCCTAAGTGTTAAGTTAAATGCCGAATCATTGAAATCAAGAATGGAAAACGAAGGTTATTCGGTAATTCTTGCACAAAATGAACAAGGAATGTATCGAGTGATTGTTGCCAGCTATGACGATAAAGAGTCTGCTGTTCAAAAACGAAACGAAATATACGAAAAGTATTCCATGAAAGGAGATACCGGTTATTTGAGAAGAACTTATGGTGTTCCTTTTAATGATCTTTGGATTCTGCAAAGAGAATATTAATATTTGAACATACGGTAAATATTTTAAAACAAGCTTTCTCGTTTCTATGAATGAGATTGCTTGTTTTTTTATTTTGTTTCTCTAATTCGAATCATAAGTATTGCAAACTCAATAAAATGAAAATAACTTTTTTAGGAACCGGGACCTCTTTCGGAGTTCCCGTATTAGGTTGCCAATGTGCTGTGTGTAAATCAAAAGATCCCAAAGATAAACGCTTACGTTCATCGGTATTAATTGAAAAATCGGGCAAGCAAATTTTAATTGATGTAACCCCCGATTTTAGGGAACAGATGATGCGTCTGCCATTTCGAAAAATTGATGGAGTTTTAATTTCACACGAACATTACGATCATGTTGGAGGAATGGACGATTTAAGACCGTTTGGAAGATTTGGCGAAATAGATATTTACGCCGAGCAAAATGTCTCGCATGCTTTGCATAATCGCTTGCCCTATTGTTTTGCGCCTCAAAAGTATGCGGGAATTCCTAACTTAAAAATTATAGAAATAGATTGTACACCTTTCAAAATCGATGAAATTGAGATTATCCCCATACGTGTTATGCATTTTAATCTGCCGATTTTGGGTTTTCGCATATCTAATTTTGCTTATCTTACTGATGTTAAAACAATACCTGACGAGGAGTTACATAAACTTAAAGATTTAGATATTCTTGTAGTGAGTGCTTTGAGAAGAAGTGAACATATCTCTCATCAAAACTTGGATCAAGCCATTGAGTTGATTCATAAAATCAATCCCCAAAAAGCCTACTTAACTCATTTAAGCCATCAAATGGGGTTGTACAATGACATAAACAAAGAATTGGAAAAAGATATTTTCTTTGCTTATGATGGTATGGAAGTGAGGATTTGATTAATGGTTTGTCAATTAGTGGTTTGGAATGTGTATTCTCTGCTATGTGTAATACGGAAATTGGGAAGCGGTATCCGGAAATAGAGGGTGAGTTTTACATTTTGGACATTGGAGGCCAAGTGGCGTTCGGTATGTATAGTACAGTTTAAGTATGCATAGACGCAATGTCTTGTGCCTCTAATATCATGTTAGCTGCTGATAATCCCTTTGTGCCACAGGAGAGACACATGATTTTACGTTTTACTGATTTCGAAAAATAGAAGAAACGTTGCATTGCAATGCTTGCGAAGCAAAAGCTCTTTTATAAAAAAACTTTTTTCAAAGAAATTTATTCTTCCAGGTTTAAGTCAGTGAATCCGGAAACCTCTGTTGAAACCTCACCTGTCTCGCCTCCTTCGGCACGATTGGCGGTGTACACTTTCACAAAATCGATTCCTTTTAGCTTAACTTTGTTTCCATCTTTATCTATCGCCCAATCGATATCGATTTGAGCTCTCTCATCTGTGTTTGGCCAATTATCGGCATAACCAAATTCATATGCCGGATTTGCCCAGTTGCTTCCATCGTTTGATTGATCATTCATGTTTGATTCTAACAAAGTACCGGTAAAGGTTATGCTCTCACCTTGCCATATAGGGAAGTATGGTTGTTGATGGTGATTGTTTTTTGAGAGATATCCTTCTGTTTTATCTTGATTATCAGTCCAGCGAATATAATTGGGTTCGTCAGGATTGGTGGGTTCTTTTTCAGGTTTATAATAGGTGATTTCATAATTTTTGATGGTTCCTTCTTTGGAATGTTGTGAACCTTCTATTTCGAACCATTTATCGTCTGGATCCCCGTTACCATTAGCATCGTGCGAAACCATAATTATACCCGGTTCAGCTGCATTAAGAGCAGCATTTCCTAAAACCACAAAATCTGCACCTTCTCTGTTTACAATAGTATGATCAAATCCCATAACCACATACCCGCCAAAACCACCCAACGATATCATTGAACCGTCAATCAAAGCCTCTTCTGCTTTCTTTCGCATACTTTCAGCATCATCGCTCTCTATTGCCTTCGGCATATCATTAACGAACTGTCCGGGAGCAGGTGAGTATTCAAAAATCCTGGTAACGTTGTTGGTATAAGTTTGTTCTTTTACGGTTACTTTTAATGTTTTGCTCAAAGTTCCTTGTGGATTACTTGCATTCAATGTAACGCTATATGTTCCGGCTTCCGCAAAAACATGCATCAACTCTTTTGTGTTGCCTATTACTTTCTCATTTAATATCCACATAAAATCGGTTTGCTCCTCATTTTCCACTTCCACTCTTACACGCAGCCATTGCATCTTGTCCACCGTTATATTTTCGGATAATCCGGGTATTTCAATATCTAAAAGTGGTGCATCCAAAACTATGGTAGTTCTGTCAGCAAAAGTGAAAACAAGCGTCTTGTTTTTGAAAGTAATTGAAATAATTTCTGTTTCAAACTTTAATTTGTCACCTCTCAATTTAATTCCCGTATCTTTTCCGTTAATTTGCCAAATACCATTTTTGCTGATTGTAACTTTTCGTTCTTCGCCATTTTCATCTATTGCAGCTTGTTCGGTGTTTATTCCGTCAATCCACCAATTGTCATCTTTACCAATCAAAATAAATGCTGCACTATTTGGTATTACAACTTCAGAACCATCACTCAATTTAATAATGAAGCTGTTATTATCTTCATCCAGTGCAACTGCTGTAAGTTCTTTAACAGCCGCATCATTTAGTTTCGCTTTCTGTTCAAGTTGAGCGGTTTTCAACTCTTCAACGGCTTCACTGATAACATTATCCTTGCTACACGCCGTAAACAATAGGATGGTGATGATTAAGAATATATATTTGTTCATTGTGGTTAGTTAATCTGTGTTCAGCAAATGTTTTTGCAATGTAATTCTTGGATTTCTTTTTTTAAGTTTAGCTCTATTTTGATCTTTGTCTGCAGTAATATTTTTGCAAAATACAAAATTAATAAGAAGTCTGCGAATTATCGGTGAAATAAATCGCATTAAAAAAGCACATCTTTTTATTCACTATTTAGATAAATAAAAAGATGTGCAAATAAGAAATATCTTTACACGGATTCAAAAACTAAAAAGTCCATTTATCAGAAGTACGTACTTCCGGTTTTACTGTGGTTTTAATTTTTTGTTGCGTTGTATTTTGTATGCCAGGTCCTCTATAATATTCCATTGCTTTCGGCATGTTTTTGCGAATTTTTGCAATTCTGTTTTGATCACTTGGATGAGTGCTCAAAATTTCAAGGTCTGAATTACCACTTGCTTGTGACATTCTCACCCAAAATGCATCTGCAGCGCGTGGATCATAACCTGCCATTGCCATAAAAATCATGCCCAATTCGTCTGCTTCATATTCGTGTTTGCGAGAATAGGGAAGCATTACACCTAATTGAGATCCAATACCGAAAACAAGACCACCAATTTGTTGAGCTGCAGCTGAATTACCCATCAATCCTCCCGCAATTGCACCTCCGTATTCTAAAGCCATTTGCTGGCTAATACGTTCGTTGGCATGTTTGGCTACTGCGTGTGCTACTTCGTGGCCCAACACGATAGCTAAACCTGTCTCGTCTTGCGTAATGGGAAGCAAACCTTCAAATACTACAATTTTTCCTCCCGGCATACAAAAGGCATTTACCTCTTCACTTTTAACAAGATTGAATTCCCAGCTAAAGTTTTTTAATTCCGATTCATATCCGTTGTTTTTGAAAAATGTTTCTACAGCAGATGCTATTCTTTTTCCAACAGTGGTAACTTGTTTGGCGTGTGTCGTGTTTTTTTCAACAGGAGCGTTACGAATAAAATCCTGATATTGAGTAAGGCTAAGTGCCAGAACTTCCTGGTCGGGAACTAATAAAAGTTGCTTGCGACCCAAAATAGGAACGCTTCCACATGCTTGAATGAGTACTGCCAAAACAGAGATTAAAAGAGCATGCTTTATCGATTTTAAATAATGCATTTTTGAAATGATTGTTGTCATAATCGTGATCTTTATGAAAGTTAAATATGGAATAGTATATTATAATGCCAAAAAATTGCTTTCAACTATAGGTTAAACAAAATAGAAGTAAAGAGGTTTAATGTAATTGATGATATTTCAGTGAAATTGTGAGATATCGCATCAAACGTGAATAAATATCAACAATTGAGAGTCTTATTGCTACTTCTCTTCGTTTGTAACAAGCTTGTTCTGATGATATAACGGGAAGGGATTACAAGATAGATTTAAAATGAGAATTATTGATTTTATTGTTACAAACAATTGACCAATAGCCCCTCGTTGTAAACAAGAGCGAGCGTGAGGTTCAATGAAACTGAAGATTAATTAAATTAATCTTCAGTTTCATTGATTATCTTGTTTGGAAATCACACGAGAAATAGATACCTTTGAGCGATTTTTTACAACTTTAATTATTCCGAACATATGAAAAACAATTAGTTTGGAATATCATTGTCTATATATTTGTTTTTCACCTATTAGAAATATATGTCCTCTAAAAATTTAGATAAGGATGGTATCGATAATATCGATAACGAGTCCAAAGATGATAATAACGAAAAAAAACTTGATCGCAAACAGGCGGTAAGCTCTAAAACACCACGCAAAATTAGTGACGATGCACCTTTGAATTTATCAAAGATGTATCAAAACTGGTTTCTTGACTACGCATCATATGTGATTTTGGAACGTGCCGTTCCTCATTTAAACGATGGCTTGAAACCTGTGCAACGTCGTATCCTATATTCAATGAAAAGAATGGACGACGGGCGGTACAACAAAGTAGCAAACATTATTGGCAACACCATGCAGTTTCATCCGCATGGCGACGCATCCATTGGTGATGCTTTGGTGCAGTTGGGACAAAAAGATTTACTGATTGATTGTCAGGGGAATTGGGGAAATATACTCACAGGCGATGGTTCGGCAGCACCACGTTATATTGAAGCACGGCTTTCGAAGTTTGCTTTGGAAGTGATGTTTAATAACAAAACTACAAACTTTAAAAACTCATATGACGGACGTAACCAGGAACCAATAACACTTCCCGTAAAATTTCCATTGCTTTTGGCGCAAGGCTCCGAGGGTATCGCAGTAGGTCTCTCGTCCAGAATATTACCACACAATTTTAATGAATTGTGCGACGCTGCGGTTTCATATTTACAGAACAAAGAATTTAAACTTTATCCCGATTTTTTAACCGGAGGCTACATAGATGTGGAGCGCTACAACGATGGCGAACGGGGTGGAGCAGTAAAAGTTCGCGCAACAATTGCGAAAATTGATAACAGAACGCTCGTTATCAAAGATATTCCTTTTGGTAAAACAACTGCATCTGTTGTTGATTCAATTTTGAAAGCTAACGACAAAGGCAAAATTAAAATCAGAAAAGTAGATGATATAACAGCGCAAAATGTTGAAATTCAAATACAACTTGCTGCAGGAGTTTCGTCGGACAAAACTATTGATGCGCTCTATGCATTCACCGAGTGTGAGATCAGCATTTCATCCAATTGTTGTGTTATTGAAAACGACAAACCACACTTTTTAAATGTAAGTCATTTGCTCCGTTCTTCGGTGGACAACACCAAAGAATTGTTGCGTCAGGAACTTCTGATTGATAAACATGAAAAAGAAGAAGCTCTTTTGTTCGCCTCATTGGAACAAATATTTATTCAGGAACGAATTTACAAAGACAAAGAGTTTGAGAATTCGAAGAACATAGATGTGGCAATTGAACACGTTGACAAACGTTTAACTCCACACAAACCATCTTTTATTCGCGAAATCAATCGAGAAGATATCTTACGTTTGATGGAGATTAAAATGGCTCGTATCCTGAAATTTAACTCTGACAAAGCTGATGAAGTAATTGCCCGATACAAAAATCAAATAATTGAAACAGAGCACAACCTTGAAAATTTGGTAGATTATACCATTTCATGGTTTATTATGCTGAAGGATAAATATGGCAAAGATTGGGAACGCAAGACTGTTATCCGTAGTTTTGAAACCATTGAAGCCGCAAAAGTTGTGGAAGCCAACGAAAAGCTATACATGAATCGTGCAGAGGGATTTATTGGTACTTCACTCAAAAAGGATGAGTTTATTAGCAATTGTTCTCTTTTGGACGATGTAATTGTATTTTTTAAAGATGGAAAATACAAAGTGGTGAAAGTGAGCGAGAAAATGTTTGTCGGAAAAAATATTTTATTTGCCAATGTATTTAAGCGAAATGACAAACGAACTATTTACAATGTAATTTATCGAAGTGGAAAGCTGTCGCCTCATTACATCAAACGTTTTGCCGTTCCGGGTGTAACGCGCGATAAAGATTATGATCTCACACGCGGAAAACCGGGCTCACGAATTGCATATTTCAGTGCCAATCCAAACGGTGAAGCAGAAACAGTAAAAGTATATCTGAAACCAAAACCCCGTATGCGCATTTTATCTTTCGAGAAAGATTTCAGTGAAATAGCAATCCGGGGAAGAGGAGCAATAGGAAATATTCTCACAAAATCGGAAGTTCATAAAATTACTTTAAAGCAAAAAGGTGTTTCCACGTTGGGTGGACGTAAGGTATGGTTCGACCCGGATGTGATACGGCTAAATTACGATGAAAGAGGAATATATTTGGGTGAATTTCATGGAGATGACAAGATTTTGGTTGTTTTGAAAAATGGAGATTTTTACGTGACAAACTTCGATTTGAGCAACCATTTTTCTTCAAAAATTTTGAGAATTGAGAAATTTGATCCCGAAAAAATATGGACAGCAGCTTTGTATGATGCAGATCAGAAGTTCGCTTATCTAAAGAGGTTTACATTTGAAGATTCAGAAAAAACACTGAACTTTATGGGCGAGAATCCTGATTCTTCGTTATATTTGTTGTCCGATGTTTATTATGCCCGCATTAAAGCAATCTTTGGAGGAGACGACGAATTCAGAGACCCAATTGAACTTGATGCAGATGAATTTATTGGCATAAAAAGTTATCGAGCCAAAGGCAAGCGCATATCTAACTACGAAGTAGATTATGTAGAAGAGTTAGAACCTTTGCGTTTTCCGGAGATTGACGAAGAAGAGGAAATATTGGGATCCAAAAAAATTGAGATAAGTCCCGACGACGAGGATGACAACGAGAACAGTAATAAAGAAGAGAAAAGTCAAGAAGATACTCGGGATGAAATAACCGGACAGTTGAAACTGTTCTAATCATTGCAAGAAACTCTTGGAAAAATTTTGCAATAATGCCTTTCTGTTGTACCGGGTAATTATAAATAAGTCCGCTAAAATATACCGGGAATGATAAAAAGAATTTGTATGGGCATCCTGTTTTTGTTTTATGCTGTAAATGCGGCAATAGGACAGAGCGAACTTGATATCCCAATAAAAAAATCGGTCAATCAGTCTACGCTTTTTGGCATTGGAACAATGTATTTGACCGATACTTACTTATCGCCTTTGGAATATAACGGAATCTCTCTTTCTCTCATGCATGAGCGATTAAATGCAACCTCTCTCTTTAACGATAAACTGCTGCTTCAGCAGCAATATTTTTTACAAACTTCATCTACCGAAAACCCAATTGGGAACACAAAAACTTATTACGGTAATCTTGATTATAAAATAAATGGATTTTATCCACTTCTTAAAAACCAATCGTTTCGATTGCTTGGGGGTGCCGGAGCTGATCTCTCTTTGGGTGGAATCTATAATATCCGAAACAGCAATAATCCGGCTCAACTTAAGGCATCTACCAATATAAACTTGTCTGTTCTTGCATTTTACAACTGGAAGATGCTAACTTTTCGCTGGCAAATTACCTCTCCTTTGTTAGGAGTTTTCTTTTCTCCGGAATATGGGCACTCTTATTATGAGATTTTTGTTTTAGGGAATAATAAAGGAACAATTCATTTAGGTTCTCCTGCTAATCAAAGGGGATTAAGGAACTATATTACTGCAGATTATCCTATCGGAAATTTAACTTTGCGAGCAGGATACTTAGGAAATTATTATCATACCGATGTAAATAATTTAATAACTTCAATTTCTTCTCATCAATTTATGATTGGGCTAACTTTCGAATCGCTCAGTTTTGGAAGTAAAGAGGCTCGTAAAAATGAATGGCTAAAAAGTGTCTACTACGAATGATAAAAAAACAATTTGTTTATGAATAGAAAATATGATTTCGATCAGATAATAGATCGAAAAAACACACACTCCGTAAAGTTCGACTCTTTACAAGACGTTTTTGGCAAAGAGAATATTCTGCCAATGTGGGTAGCCGATATGGACTTTTTGTCTCCTCCGGAAATTACGGAAGCTCTAAAACAACGTGTGGAACACGGTATTTTTGGATATGTTGTTCCCGATGAAGAATATTATAATTCGATTATTAATTGGTTGAGAAAAAGGCATAATTGGACGATAGAAAAGCAGGCAATTAGTTTTGTTCCGGGCGTTGTGAAAGGATATGCGTTTGCAATTGATGAGTTTACGGATGTAAATGATAGAATCATTATTCAACCCCCGGTATATCCTCCATTCAAAAGTATTACCAAAGGATTAGATAGAGTTGTTGTGAATAATCCCTTGATTTTAGAGAACGGACAATATAGGATGGACTTCGACAATCTGCGTGAACTTGCAAAAACCGGCTGCAAAATGCTTATTTTGTGTAATCCACACAATCCTGCGGGTCGTGTTTGGTCTAAAGAAGAGTTACATGAATTGGCGGAAATCTGTTTCGACAATGATATTCTTGTTATTTCGGATGAAATTCATTCCGACCTTGCTTTGCCCGGTTACAAACACACGCCGTTTGCAACAGTTTCGGACAAAGCTGCTAAGAACAACATTACACTTATGGCTCCCAGCAAAACATTTAATATTGCCGGAATTGTTAGTTCATTTGCCGTAGTTGAAAACAGAGAAATACGCAAACGCTATTTTCATTATCTCAATGCACGTCAATTGGGCGAAGGAACGATTTTTGGTTATTTAGCTTCTCAATATGCTTATAGCCAAGGCGAAGAGTGGCTGAATCAAGCTATTGAATATATTCAAAAGAACATTGATTTTGTAGATAAATATCTACAAAAAAATATACCTCAAATAAAAGTAGTTATGCCGGAGGCTTCTTTTTTAATTTGGCTCGATTGCAGGGAATTGAATTTGACTCAAAAAGAGCTTGAAAATCTTTTTATACATAAAGCAAAATTAGGATTAAATAGCGGAAAGATATTTGGCAAAGAAGGAGAAGGATTTATGCGCTTAAATGTTGGATGTCCGCGAAGTACTATCGAAAAAGCACTGGATAATTTGAAAAAAGCAGTAACTTTGTGAAACAAAACGGATTTGAATTGTTATAACTGATTACCCAATTAGTAAGGATGTAACAAAACAAACTCGCAATTAAATAATAAACAGATACTTAAAAGAAAAAAACAGCAAAATGAAAATAGAAGTAAACAAATACGTAAAACTTGCATATGACTTGCACGTTGGCGAAGACGAAGAAAAAGAACTAATGGAGCAAGCCACAAAAGAAACACCGTTAGAATTTATTTTTGGGACTAACTCCATGTTACAATCATTCGAGAATCAGATTCATGGAAAGAACGTAGGTGATAGTTTCGACTTCACGCTTACGTCCGACGAAGCATACGGGGAATATGACGATGAAAAAATTATAGAACTTCCTAAAAATGTTTTTCAGGTGAACGGCGAAATCGATGACGAGATTTTATACGAAGGAAATACTATTCCTATGATGGATACCGACGGTAATAAATTAATGGGATCAATTATCGAAGTAAAAGATGATGTTGTTTCAATGGACTTTAATCATCCTTTAGCCGGCGAAACAATGCATTTCACAGGAAGTGTTATTGATGTTCGTGAAGCTACTCCGGACGAAATTGCATCATTATTTACACAAGATAGTGGCGGTTGTTCAGGTTGCGCCGATGATAGCTGCGGTTCTCGAGGACACGGTTGCTGATTAACGTAATACGTTATGCGATACGGGTTATGAGATACGAGTAGAGGCGCAATGCATTGCGTTTTCGAAAATTTATCAAAGACCCTTATATATATATACAACATATTAGAAATAAAAATCACAGAACTGTGTTTTGAAAAACCGGACTGTGATTTTTTCTTTCATTCTTTTTCTTATTATTGCGATAAGGAAATTGTAGTGTAGTATAGGTAAAAAACATTTACAATGAATACATTTGGCAATATTTTCAGACTAACTTCCTTTGGCGAATCCCACGGACAGGCAATTGGAGGCATCATAGATGGATGCCCATCGGGCATTGATATGGATATAGAGTATATTCAAAATGAACTGGACAGAAGACGTCCCGGACAATCCGACATCACTACACCTCGCGAAGAAGGAGATAAAGTGGTTTTCTTATCGGGAATTTTCGAAGGAAAAACCACAGGTGCACCCATTGCATTTAATGTTTACAATAAAAATCAACACTCTTCCGATTACGATAATCTGAAAAATATTTATCGCCCGTCTCATGCCGATTATACGTATGCACAAAAATATGGAAATCGCGATCATCGAGGTGGTGGCCGTTCTTCGGCTCGCGAAACAATTGCTCGGGTAGTGGCAGGAGCTGTAGCAAAGTTAATTTTAAAAGAGCTCTCAATAAATATTACAGCATACACCTCTCAAGTTGGTGAAATTGCAGTGAACAATGATTATTCTCAATTTGATTTATCACAGATAGAATCAACAGCTATACGGTGTCCCGATTTGAAGAAAGCGGCAGAAATGATTGAGCTGATAGAAGAGGTGAAATCACAGGGTGACACCATTGGCGGCGTTATCACTTGCATTGTGAAGGGAACTCCGGTTGGATTGGGCGAACCTGTTTTTGGGAAACTGCACGCAGCATTAGGCAGTGCTATGTTAAGCATCAACGCTGTGAAAGGTTTTGAATATGGGCAAGGTTTCGATGTGAGTAAGCGGGGATCGGAAGTAAATGATGAGTTTTTCAATGATAATGGGAAAATAAATACACGAACCAATAACTCCGGAGGTATTCAAGCTGGAATATCCAATGGTCAGGATATTTATTTTCGGGTAGCATTTAAACCCGTATCTACTATTTTGAGAGATCAAAAAACGGTCGACAAATCCGGAGAGGATACAAGCATAAAAGCTCAAGGGCGACACGACCCATGTGTTCTTCCTCGTGCAGTGCCCATTGTAGAAGCAATGGCGGCACTCACAATTTTGGATTATTATTTGTTAGCGCAAGCAAAATTGACAGTCTAAGAGATATGGGTTATGGGTTATGAGTTATGGGTTATGTGGTGTGTCAGATATGGAAGTGTTAAGGAGTAAGGAGTTTTTCTATGTTCTCTTGGATTTACGAAAAACCAAAATCACAAAAAACCGAAACCGCGATAAAATAAATAGACCTAAAATAATAAACCCACAAAGCTTTCCGATAACCGGAAATTATTTTTATCTTTGCACCCGCAAATACAATAAATATTTAATAATAAAAAAACTAAATGGCAACAAAACTACGTTTACAAAGAAGAGGACGTAAACATCATCCTTTTTATCAGATAATCGTTGCGGATAGCAGAGCTCCACGGGATGGAAAGTACATTGAAAGGATCGGTTCATATAATCCGAACACAAATCCTGCTACAATCACTTTAGATTTCGACAGAGCTTTATATTGGCTTCAAACAGGTGCAGAACCATCCGATACAGTTCGTAATATTTTATCGAACGAAGGTGTTTTAATGAAAAAACACTTATTAGGTGGTGTAGCAAAAGGCGCATTCACTGAAGAAGATGCAAATAGTAAATTTGAAGAATGGCTGGCAAACAAACAAAAAACTGTTGATTCAATAAAAAGCACAGAAGAAGAAAAACAACGTGCTGAAGACAAAGCTCGTTTAGATGCTGAGAAAAAGGCAAATCAAGCTCGTGCTGATGAGATAGCTAAGAAAAATGCTGAAGTAATAGCTAAACTTGAAGCTGAAAAAGCTGCAAAAGCTCCTAAAGTAGAAGAGGCTCCGGCTGAAAAACCAAAGGAAGCTGAAAAACCAAAGGAAGAAGTCAAAGCAACTACTGAAAAAGAAGCACCAAAGGAAGATAAAGCAGAAGTTAAAGCTGCAAAAACACCGGCAGTAGAAGAAGCTCCTAAAGAAGAAAAAACAAAAGATGCTCCGGTAGAAGAAGCTCCTAAAAAGGAAGAATCTACTCCTGTAGAAGAACCTGTAAAGGAAGAAAAAGCAGCTCCGGCTAAGGAAACTAAGAAGGAAGAAACTCCGGTAGCTAAGGAAGAAGCTAAAGATGCTCCTAAAGAAGAGCCAGTTAAAGATGACAAAAAAGCTGAATAAGTAAATTCAGTGCAATGATAAAACCTTCGGGTTTTCTATATTAACACATAAAAAAAAGCAGTGAGTTTTTAATTAAACTTACTGTTTTTTTTGTTTTCTCTGCCTCTCGTTTGCAACTGCCTGTCCCGTTGCTATAACGGGAAGGGGCAGTTGGTTAATTGTTTGTAACAATTAAATCAATATTTAAGTAATACTGATTTAATTGATTGTTTATTTAATCGCGTTATAAACGCTTTTTATCAAAAACTCAAAAACAAGGGGCTTTCTGGTAAACCCTATTTATACAACTTTTCCTTTAATTCTGCAACAGTAGCATCAGTAATATAATCATCATAATCCATCATCTTGTCAATAATTCCGTTGGGAGTCAACTCAATAATTCTGTTAGCCACCGTTTGAATGAATTCGTGGTCATGACTTGAAAACAATATATTCCCCTTAAAAGTCTTCAGTGTATTATTGAATGCCTGGATAGATTCCAGGTCAAGATGATTGGTTGGCGTGTCCAAAATTAATGTATTGGGACCTTTCAGCATCATACGAGAAATCATACAACGCATCATTTCCCCTCCAGACAAAACACTTACTTTTTTCAATAAGTCGTCGTTGGTGAAAAGCATACGGCCAAGAAACCCTTTTAGATAAATTTCGTTAGTGTCTTCTGAAAACTGACTTAGCCAATCAATCAAATTGAGATCGGAATCAAAAAACTTTGCGTTATCCAGAGGAAGATAGGCCGTTGTGATGGTTTGACCCCATTGATAGGTGCCTGCATCAGGCTTTTCTTCGCCGCTGATAATCTGAAATAAGGCACTCATGGCGCGAGGATCCCGGCTGAGAAATACAATTTTGTCCTCTTTCTCTACGTTGATATTGAGGTCTTGAAACAGAACCTGTCTGTCAATACTTTGTGTAAGACCTTTTATTTCCAATATCTGATTACCCGGCTCTCTGTTTGGAGTGAAAATAATACCCGGATAGCGACGAGATGAAGGCTTGATCTCTTCGATATTCAATTTTTCAATCATCTTCTTACGACTTGTCGTCTGTTTTGATTTGGATACGTTAGCGCTAAAACGGCGAATGAATTCTTCCAGCTCTTTTTTCTTCTCTTCCGCTCGTTTGTTCTGTTGTTGCTGTTGGCGTAGTGCTAACTGGCTGGACTCGTACCAAAAGCTATAGTTGCCTGAAAATAACTGCAACTTACTGAAATCTATATCCACAGTATGTGTGCAAATAGAGTCCAAGAAGTGACGATCATGGCTAACAACCAATACGGTATGCTCAGAATTAGAAAGATAGTATTTTAACCAGTCGATGGTTTCGAGGTCGAGGTCATTCGTTGGCTCATCCAGCAGAAGATTGTCCGGTTGTCCGAACAGAGCTCTTGCCAATAATACACGCACTTTTTGTTTTCCACTCACATCTTTCATCAGAGTGTAATGCCAATCTTCGCTTACTCCTAATCCGCTCAACAAACTTGCAACATCGCTTTCTGCATTCCAACCTTCCATTTCGGCAAACTTTCCTTCCAGTTCAGATACGCGAATTCCGTCTTCATCATTGAAGTCAGGCTTTTCATAAAGTGCATTTTTCTCGCTCATTACCTCCCACAATGTCGTATGTCCCATCAATACGGTATCAAGCACTGTGTATTCATCAAATGCGAAATGATCTTGACTTAATACCGACAGTCGTTCGCCTGAACCTAATGTTACCGTACCTCTTGTTGGATCAATTTGTTTGCTCAAAACACGAAGGAAGGTAGATTTTCCGGCACCATTGGCACCAATTATGCCATAACAATTCCCCGGAGTGAATATTAAATTTACATCCTGAAAAAGAACTCTTTTGCCGAACTGAACGTCCAGATTACTTACTGTTATCATTATATAGTCTCGTTATTTTTTTTAATTGAACCGGCAAAGATACGAAAAATAGACAAAACTCTTCTTAAATGCTCATGAGCAAATCTATAAGAGACATTTTGATAACAAAAAAGACGTAAATATTACGTCTCTTCTATTGTTCCCGACAAAAATGTGTGGTGTATTTCTTTATGTATTTGTTGGAGAAGTATTAAATGAGCAACCGCGCGACAAGTTCATTTTTTCGTCCCTGAACTAAGTCGAAAGATGGTTCCTGAGCTAAGTCGAAAGGGCGGTTCCTGAGTCTGTCGAAGGACTGAGCTAAGTTGAAGGGTCAATCATCCTATTAAACTCTTCTTTATACGATTCCCCAATTGGTAGTTCTTTATCTCCAATCTTCACCCTATTTTTACTAATAGAGTCAATCTTATTTTTCTGAATGATAAACGAACGATGAATGCGAATAAACTTGGTTGATGGCAATGTTTCTTCCAAACCTTTCATGCTCATCAATGATAGAATGGGGTGGGGTTCTCCTGCTAAATGTATTTTCACATAGTCCTTCCATCCTTCTATATAAAGAATGTCTTTAAACAGAACACGAATCAATTTGTGGTCTGCTTTCACAAATATTTGCTCCTCTTCTTGTTCATGCCTCGAAGATAAATCTTTGTTCAAAGCAGATTCTTTCATCTCAAACCATTTGAGTGCTTTTTTGGTTGCCACCAAAAAATTGGTGTAGGAGATGGGTTTCAACAAATAATCCAACGCATCCACGCGATATCCTTCCAGTGCATATTCGCTGAAAGCTGTAGTAAAAATAATTCGTGTATTCTCCTTATCCATAAAACGAGCAAACTCCATCCCACTTATTTCGGGCATTTGTATATCCAAAAATATGATGTCAACAGATTGCTTTGTTATATCTTGCATTGCCTGAATGGCACTTGAATAGCTGCCTGTAAGTTTTAGAAACGATGTTTTTGCAACATACGATTCCAATAATTCTATGGCTAAGGGTTCATCATCAATTATCCAGCAGGTAAGTTCCATATGCTTATTTTGTGTTGATGGTTAGATGCGAAACGAAAATATTTTCGTCATTATTTTGCTCTATTTTTTGATTCCAAGTATGCCGATCAGGATATAATAATTCCAACCGTCTTTTTACTTGGTTTAAGCCGATACCGCTTCCGCTCTTGTCGGTATCACTTTTTGGAAAATAACTGTTTTTACAAATAAACTCAACAATACCATTTGGATTTTCCTTTAATTGAATATCAATAAAAGAATTTTTGTTACCACTGACTCCATGCTTAAAAGCATTTTCGATAAGGGATATATAGATAAGCGGCGCAATCTGTGTAGCAGAATTTGGAGATATTTCGAGCGTAGTGGTAAGGGTGATATTCTTAGACAAGCGAATTCGCATTAACTCAATATAGTTTTTAATAAATTCCACTTCGCTCATCAAAGGGACAAATGTTTCGTTGTTGTCGTATAACAAGTGTCGGAGCAGTTTGCTTAACTCCTCTACTGCCGTTTGTGCCTTTGGTGGATTAAATTCGATTAACGCATAAATATTATTGAGGGTATTCAATAAAAAGTGCGGATTGATCTGCGATTTCAAGTTTTTCAGTTCTGCTTCTGTCTTGGCTTTCTCTAGTTCTTTTCGCTCCGATTCAACCATTGCCCACCGGGCACTCATTTTTATGGCTACACTTAGCCCAACTACAAGGGCTAAAGAGAGAAGATTTCGTCCGATAAAAACATAAGGTAAAGATGAATATCTGCGACGTCTTCGCATGGGGCGCCCATCAAGATTTAATGACATTATAAAATCGTGCGTAAAATACATAAGTGATGCCATCCCGATGACGAGCAGTAAGTTTATGATGATAAACTCTTTTGTTTTCTGTTTGTACAAAAGACGATCAATTAAATAAAGATAATTGATATAAAAAACGATCATAAATGCAAGCATAACCGAAGCCGATCGCGAGAAGTGCGACCAGCTTATACCTTGTCCTCTGTCGGTTAAGAACAGTGGTAATCCGAAAATTATTATCCATACCGACAAGTGTATAAAAACATTGTCGAAATAGTAATTAAATTTTGTTTTGCTCTTCATATAATTGATTCGTATATACAAATATAACGTTTTTTATTCATTCTCAGTAGTAAATGGTTGAATAGAGTCAGCAGTGAACAGTAAACAGTGAACAGTAAACAGTGAACAGTAAACAGTGAACAGTAAACCATTATCCCTATCACATTGTACTATTCTCTCTGTACAACTTGTCAGTCATTAAATTGTCCATTGTTCATTGTCCATTGTCAACTGCGTTTTCAATTTTTAACTCATAACTCATAACTCATAACTCTTAATGTCTGCCACGTCCATATCCACGACCCATGCCCATTCCGCGTCTTTCTTCATCTTCACCTGAAGACCCACCTCCTTTGAAAATATTGAATCGGTAC
>Ga0265294_10001683_pt1 | contig 29744 bp, 39 predicted proteins | sample MunlanPumphouse3_FD_192504 | JGI IMG/M metagenome (GOLD analysis project Ga0265294, IMG submission 192504) | Groundwater microbial communities from a municipal landfill in Southern Ontario, Canada - Pumphouse #3 | ecosystem: Environmental > Aquatic > Deep subsurface > Groundwater | place...
ATGAGGATGATGACCACCTATATATCTCCGATGCATGGGAGGAGTGATCTGCATGAGCGACGCACACCTATACTACATCGAGATAGAGTACAACACAATCTGGGATCACCCCGGGGGCGACATCCTCTGGGAGGACTACTTCGACTGTGATGTCACTGCGAAGACTGAGGACGAGGCGAAAGACCTCGGTCTGGCACGCTGTGAAAAAGAGCGTGACCTGTGTGACTATGAGTCTATGTGCATGCTCCGTGACAGGTATCCGGATGACCACATCGATGCCTTCGAGGAGGTCGTGAGCTGTAAAGCCACTCTGTATGCGGAGGTGGAGGTATGAAGACCATCTCCATGTCCGTCCCGGAGATGGACAAGTACACATATCGTGCATACGTGGATGATGCCCTGGACACCATCAAAGATATCCGTATCATCTCCGAAGAGTCCGTCGCACACATCACCCGCACCCACACCGGATACACCTACACCTGCGGGCCCGTATCTATATACGGCGATGACTACGAGGTGGCCGAAGAGAGTCTCATCATGAAAAGGTCGGGCCAGTGCATAGGATGCATCAGTGTGGCCGGCTGTACAGCTGAAGTCGATGTGGAGGAGGTGGATATATGACCGATTGTACCTCCTTGTCCATCGAGGACTGTATAAGTGCACTCCGTGAGGACACTGTGACCGACGGGTCCACCCTGTACATCATATATGAGCGTGAAGAGCGCATCGCTTCTATACAGGTCCTGCCCGACCACCTCATCGAGGTCACTGTCTCATCGGGCGGGTGGCAAGACATCCACGTATATGCGGATGATATAGCGATATCAGATTTCGGAGTCATCACGCTGTATCAGGGCGAAAAAAAGGTGTCCTGCATCCCCCTGCTGTGGAAAGATCGTATGGAGATCGTCCGCTGCAGCAACCCCCGGGGGGTATCTGCATGAAGGGATTCGAACACATCGAGATGGAGGCTGCGGACCTGATGTATATGTATGGGATGACTAAAGGGGAGGCCATCACCACCTCGGTGGAAAGATACATCGAAGATCAGCCTCAGGCATACGTCGCGATCCGTACCCTCATGGGGTACCACGCCACAGCCCAGGTCATCACCTCATGGCGCTCCAAAGCACGTCGCAAGATCGCCTCGCAATCGGAGTGATCTGGATGTCTCGTCCCGTATCCCCTCTTTTTGCACGGTGTGAGGAGGGTGAAAAATGTTGGAGCTGTACTCATGCTTACCTCACGGTGACCCCTGAGACCAGCAACCATCATTTTACGTCCATCCCTCACTTCAACCTCGCAGTATACTGTCACCTGATATACGACAAAGGCTCAACCGCATTCCCGCACACGGCCTCTTTCGTGGGCGAAAATGAGCGGTGCCCGAAATACGAACATGCCCCTTTTGTCCAGATCATATATCCGGCGGTCCAGATAGAGGAGGGCCGGGATCAGATATGGTGGACCGACGAGGGGGGCCCGGAGTATCTGACAAAGATGGTCGCGGAAAGAGCGAAAAAAATAGCGCGTCGTACTGTCAAGAGGCAGAAAAAAGCCCTGGCGTCATGTATCACCTCATCTCATACTGCGATGATGGCACTGCTGACTACGGGATCTCGGCCTCTTATCGCCGCTGCACTTCCGAAACAACGCACGCTTTTCGACTGGTAATACGAGGTATTATATACTTGTACGACCATATAATATATAGGGAGAAATAAAAATGACAGCAGAAAACAAGACAGCAAAAACAGAAAACAAGACAGCAAACATGGATAAGGTGAAGGCAGAGCTCAAAGCATGGACCTCCTACTCCAGTGAGGTCAGATACTATGTCAATGACTGGAAGAATTTGGCCGGTGTCTCGGTGGACTACTACAACACGGGCAATGTTAGATCGGTGTTCTTCACCGACTTAAACGGCGAGGAACAGGATATGTCCAACTCGTACTACTACCGCAAGGTGGCTAGCGGGAAAGTCTATTTCGATGACACCGGTATGGTCCACGTCGACTATGTGAAAGACGATGTGGTCAGAGCCGTCGCCGAAAAAAAAGTGCTTGAGCACTTTATGTGAAAACTCACCTCTAAACCTCTTTTTAACCTTCTTACATACATGAAAAAAGTGATTTAAATGATATCAACAAGAAAATTGCATCAGGGTGGCGCGTGATCGTGGCCAGATGTCGTCGTGTCAATGGGAAGTATCCGAACACTATCCGGTTCGAGCTTTTTACTGAGATACTCAAAGAAGAATATCTCGCAGGGAAAGAAAAAAAGTCCTATCGTGACCTGTACGAGATTTTCCCGTGTGTCCTCGGTGTCACTGAGAAAAAGTATCATCAGGCCGCACGCACTGTCATACGGCGTATGAGGGAGCAGGGTCTTCTGCAGCCTACGGGCTTCCGTACCTATCGTATCAGTGACAAGATACTGGAGGCACATCCATGAGCGCCCGCGGGAGATTTATCGTCATCGAGGGTATCGACGGTACAGGTAAAACGACGGTTGCTAAGATATTGGCCAAAAAAATCGGGGCACACCTCACACAAGAGCCTTCATCCAGTCCCCTCGGGCGTGCGCTGCACCGGGGGAAATACGACCATTGTACCCCCTCTGTCCGTGCACGTCTGTATGAGGCAGACCGTGTACGTCATATGAGTCGCATCCTCGATATCCTCGACACCGGTAGGGACGTGGTCTGTGATAGATTCACACTATCTACTGCGGTATACCAGGGGACACCATATGTCGAGCTGTACCGTGCCGACCTCACGGTACTGCTGGACCTCCCCGTATATATCGCGCGCGCCCGTATCACCTCTCGCCCCGGCCCCATCTCGCCGTACGAGGAGTCGAGAAAGCTCGAGATCTATCGTAAAAGGTACTTGAACCTTATCGATGCGGTCCGCGGTCACACGGCTATTGTCCCGACCGACACCCTCGAACCGAATGAAATTGTAAGCTGTATAATAAACGTTTTAGATGAAGAGGCGATCGAATGACTGTAGAAATAGAAGCTAAAAAATTAAAAAAGATAGTTGAGGTGGTCAAGGCGGCTATCGGAAGTAATGCTGCAGATCTGGACATCACCTTGCGGCCGACCGGAGCTACACTCGATATGTTGGATCCCGCCAATGTCCTTTATATACACATGGACCTGAGCTCGGATGATGACTCTATATCCAAGTGGGACATATCTGAAAAAAGGTGTATATCCTTGGATATTGATAAAACTCTGGCCGTGTGTAAGTTGAGTACGGGCCTTATATCTTGTAAGCTCACGGAAGACGGCAGCACAGTGATTATGACCACAGGCCACATCACCCGCCGTATGAGTATATCTTATCTGGAGGAAACGGCCCGTATACCTAAGTGCGCCGCATCTGATGATGCAGTCCAAGTCAAAGTCACCCCCGATATGCTCTTAAAGGTCCTTAAGTACGGCGCAGATATCTCCCCCGAGGTCATCATATCGATGACCGGCAACACGATGACAGCGTCCATGCAAGGAGCCACTGACGAGATGTGCTCTGTTTCTGATTGTGATGAGGTCATACATCCGTCAAATGAAAAAGTTGATGTGATCCTCTTTGCCAATTATTTATATAACTTTTTAAAATCCCTCCCTCCCATTGTAATGACGATGTTTTTGGAAGAGAATATGCCTCTGATCATAGAGGTTACCGATAAGGGTGTGCACCTAAAATATGTGTTGGCCCCATGTATCAAGGAGACCGACCTATGAGTCGTGTATCAGACGGGGGGGCCTGGGAGACAGAGGTCACTCGTATGATGAGGGCCCGGGGGCTGTACTGTATTCGCATCCCTCACAGTACGGGAGGCCAGCCTGCCGACATCGTGGCCCTCCCTCCTCGGGGGGGCGTGCCCGTGGTCATCGAGTGCAAACATTGCGATTCCGATCGGTGGCCTTTGTCGCAATTACGCGATAATCAGTGCGCGACCATGGACATCATCCCGCCGTATGCCGATTTTTACGTCGCGATCCATTTCACATCAGGCGCCGCCCTTATCCCCTCTACCTATCTGGACAGAGCGATGTCGAGCGGTCACAAAAGTATCCATTATGATGAGGTATCGGCATATGCGCTGTGACCTGACCTCTACTCTGCACATATATGACCCGTCATCCGAGGTCACCAGATGGGTCAAAAAGCACCTGATCTTGGACAATCCTAACTATATCAAAAAAGCTCGCATGGGGAAGTGGACCGGGAACACCCCCAAGACCCTTGCATTGTACGTACAGACCCCATATGGCTATATCCTGCCCGCAGGGTGCACGTCGGACATAGAGCGCGTAGTAGATATGCCTATACCTCTTAAGCCCGTCTCGGGGGCTCTATATGGCGTACAAAGCACATCTGCTCTGCGCCCGTATCAGGTCGAGGCCGTATCTTGTATGAAGGATGTACGCTGTGGTATCCTGCAAGCGCCTTGCGGGGCAGGCAAGACCCGTATCATGCTGACCCTCGCGGGGACACTCGGCCTCCGCACCTTGTGGATCGTGCACACTCGGGACCTCCTGACCCAGGCCAGGTCTGCCGCGATAGGCATGTACGGCAAGGAGGGCATCGGTACGATCGGTGCAGGCAAGTGCGTCATCGGTGACCGCATCACCTTCGCGACCATCCAATCCCTCAATAAGATGGATTTGTCCAAAATATATGATATGTGGGACGCCGTGATGGTCGATGAGTGTCACCACGCCGTCGGCACCGTCACCTCCATGACCATGTATGCTCATGTCCTCAACTCCCTGTACAGCACGTACAGGTGGGGTTGCACCGCGACCGCATACAGGGCCGATGGCCTGGACCCTGCGATGACCGCCCTGCTGGGGCCGATCGTGCATGTGATATCATCGGATGATGTGTCCGCATATCGCGTCCCCGTAAAATATATTCAAGTGCCGTCTGACTGGAGCTACGATCCGTCGGACCACCTGGACTCATACGGCACCATATCGTATACGTCGGTCGAGTCCGCCCTCACCGAGGATGAGGACCGCAATGGAATCATCGCTGATATCATCCGTGAGGCCCCGAAGCCGTGTCTGGTACTGTCCAAAAGGCTTCATCACCTGGACCTCCTGGATGCAATCGTGCCCGGAATCAAACTGAAAAAGAAACGGGGGGGTCGCGGGCTCATCATGTATGCCACTTATGCACTGTCTTCGGAAGGCCTCGACATCCCCGACCTTGCAAGTGTCATCCTCGCATCGCCTACCAAGGTCATCACCCCGAAAGACGCTCGGACTTTCGAGCAGGCCGTCGGGCGGGTGCAGAGGACGTCTCTCGGGAAAGTCGAGGGAATTGTATATGACATTATTGATACCTGCCCCATATATGATAAGTGGACTCGGGGTCGGTCAAGATTTATAAAGAACAAATATTAAGAGGTTTTGGAGGAGGGCGATGCCCCCCTCTGTTGTTGTATCAGTGGCGCCTGATGGCGCTTGTGATGGTCTCGGATGCACTTTCAACATCCGAAGATATTTTGTCGACTTCTGCCGTAAGGTCATTGATATCCACGACGCCGTCGCCGTTGACATCCAGTGCCGAGTACGCCCAGGAGTCTCCGATGAAGTACAGGCCGAGAAGACATATTATCATGCCGAGTCCGAAAGCCAGCATGAGCCCTACGACTGCATACATCTCGAAACCGATGGAGTTCCAGCCAAGTCCGATCGTGACCCATACGTCCAGGGTATAGGCAAGGATACCTGCAAGAGGCATTGCCATGACCATGACCAGGCCGTATTTAGGGTCGAATGCAGGAGGCTTCTCTCCCGCTTTTTTAGCATCTTTACATATCCCTTCATACGCCCTCATCTCAAGAAGGATCGGTCCGAAAAAAGCGCCGATCATAATCGAGATGATGGACATCAAGTATATCGCATCAGGTATAGCATACATCTGTATCACATCCAGGTACGGCCATATACTCACACATATCGCACCCAATGTAGCACCTCTCCTGACCCATTTAGGGCCGGGGGCACATTGTGCGCCTTGGCATGCGAGCGAGAGTATCGGCCGTACAGGTATCACTCTTTGCTGTCCCCCTTGTCTGCCGATGTGGTCTTGCTCTTACGAGAGAGGTCTATGAGGCCTGTACGCTGGCACGCGAAAAGCCCTCCGCCTATCAGGATGAAAAGGACTGCCGCGATTATGATGTATTCAGATGTCTGGCCTGATGTCAGACCGATTGCATTGACAGGTTCGACTATGGGGTTAGCGACCGCGATGATAGTAGTATCTTCTGTTACGGGTTCAGACACATCAAAAGAATATCCTTCAAACTTAGGCTCAACTGCATATTCGCCGTCTTCGACGGTCTCGATTGCAACTATGATACCGTTGCTCATGAAAGTTACGGTGTAGTACTCGACAGTCGGCTCGGAGAAGACTGCCGTATAGGTGACACTTTCGGTCGCCGTAGGTACAGCATCAGTACCGTAAGTGTGTGTCCCGTCGGACCAGCCGAGGAAATCCTGGTCGGTCGGAAGGTCGACCATTTCAGGCATGATGACTGTTGCGCCATATCCGCATGTCACAATAGTGGTTCCGCCGACGATGTATGAACTTAAGAATGTTATTGTATAGACGCATTCGTTAAAACCTGCCGTGAAGGTGTATACATCCCCATCAGTAAAGGCGTGTTCGAATACATAATCGCCATTTTCATCTGCAAGTATGAGGTTGGGGCTCGAGTTCCAGGCAAAAAGTTCTTGACCCAAGGGGGGATCGACATCCGCAAGGACGCCCTCGCCGATAGTATCAAGCATGATGCTGGATACATGTGTAATTTCGCTAGTATCATCATCCAATACCGATATGCCGACTGTGTCAGTGTACACGATATCCCCGATGATGTAGTGTATCGTGATACTGTCATCTGCTTCGACCGCAGGTGCTACTGCGGTGGTCTCGGAGCTGGCCATCACTGCCATACCGCTCACAAGCATGAGCAGGGCGATGATGATCGCGCCAATATATTCAGATTTCATCTTGTATTTATTCATGGTGTGGTGCACCATACTCTATATCACATCGGCGATATATAAAGATGTCAAAAGAAGTTTATTAAAAAGGTTTTTGTTGTACTCATATCGTGTGATATGTGGCACCACCACATGGGAATGTTGTTTCATTCGCCCACCCCCCGACGGAATATACGTTTTTATTCGATGATGTGTTATTCCATACATTTGAGCCTTGTGTGATACCCCCCGACGGTTGTGTACCGAGTGTGATAGATGTTAGGGAACTGCAGCTGTAGAACGCACCCTCGCCGATGACCGTCACACTGTCAGGTATGGTGACGGATGTCAGGGAAATGCAGCTGTAGAACGCATACTCGCCGATGCTCGTCACACCGTCAGGTATTGTAAAAAATTCCATGGATATAAAGGCTTGGAATACCCAATTACCGATATTTGTCACACCTGATGAAATAGATGCTTTCGATACCGTACTGTCATCCTGTGAAAACCATGGGGCGGTGCCGCTTATGAAATCAGGCATATCACCTGTGCCGCTGATGTTGAAATATGCACCCAATTGTACCCACTTACATGTCCCTGTGTCAAAAGGCACTGATATCATATCAAAAAGGTCATCTATAGTCTCTTCTGATGTGGATACCTCGCTTTTAAGTGCCAGATCAGGAATCGTGTCGACATTTGCTTTTTCAGATGATGTCAAGTGTACCCCCGTATTTGTGATGTGTGCATTCAGGTCAGATGCCGTTGCCTTAAGGTCTAGAGCCGAGGTCATATCATCGGCATCTGCTTTGAGTGCCAAAGCAGATTGGGTGGCCGAAGATATGGGTTTATCTGCATCTGCAGTATCGTCGACATTGCCTAAGCCTACCTGGCTTTTTGTCACCGAGTGAGGATTTGATGTATCAGACGTGTGACTGTTCAGATCAGATACTGTTGCTTTGAGTGCCAAAGCCGAAGTCATATCATCAGCATCTGCTTTAAGATCCAGAGCTGATTGGGTCGCTGTCGATATCGGTTTATCGGCATCAGAAGTGTTATCGACCGCCGAAAGGCCTACATCCCCTTTACCGATCTCAACGACGCCCGATTGTCCGTTGACAGACAGTACACTGTCTGTTGCGGAGGACATCTGGATCCATGAGTCTAAAGTCGTATGATCGGATCCGCTCAGTATATACGATCCGTCGAGGGTGGAGTCTGCATCCGCAGTCACCGATGCCCAATCACCTACCTGCCCTTCCAGGCCTGTGAGCCCCGATTGAGACGACACACTCCCAAGATATTGTGATAAAGCAATGGCTGGAATCACCGATGATGCTAAGACTCCTCCTGCACCCAGGACAGGTATATCCCCCGATGATGTGCCTGCAGTCTTGTAAGCGCATGTTCCCAAGCTAGAGGTATTTGCCTTGAGGTCCAGAGCTGATTGGGTCGCTGTCGATATCGGTTTATTAGCATCAGAAGTATTATCGACATTGCCAAGACCCACCTGAGCTTTTGTTACATCATGAGGATTACCTGTATCTGCTTCATGCGCATTCAAATCAAATGCCGTCGCCTTGAGAGCTAAAGCCGAGGTCATATCATCGGCATCGGCTTTAAGTGCCAAAGCCGAGGTCATATCTGAAGTATCTGCCTTAGTGTCAAGTGCGGTCTGCATCGCCGTTGATATGGGCTTATCTATATCCGCGGTATTGTTCACATTACCCAATCCGACCTGACTTTTGGTCACCGAGTGTGGATTCGAATTGTCTGTTTCATGTGCATTTAAAGCAGCATTGGTCGCCTTAAGGTCCAAGGCTGATTGGGTTGCATCAGATATCGGCTTATCTGCATCAGCGATATTATCAACATTGCCGAGCCCGAGGTCGTCAGCGGTTATCGTTACGATCCCGACCTTGTCATTAACGGATTGTACACTGCCGCCTTCGCCGCCGATGACATACATCTGGATCCAGTCTGTGAGCACCGAGTACGTCCCATTGAGGATGTACGCACCATTATATCCCATGGTATCCCCCGTCTCGCCTGTCACCATGGCCCAGTCCCCCATCTCGGCATCTGACAGTGTCACCAAGCTGGCCCTCAGCGTAAGGTTCCCCATGAAAGAAGATATCGCCATCGGCGGAAGGATTTTTGTATCAAGCTTACCTGTCGAGTCCAGTACCGGCACTGCCCCCGATGAGACCCCTGTGCTCTTGTACGCACACGTGCCCAGAGAGGTAATATCTGCTTTGAGTGCCAGAGCTGATTGCACGGCCGTCGATACAGGCTTGTCTGCATCTGACGTGTCATCGACATTACCAAGCCCGATCTGGCTTTTCGTCACCGAGTGTGGATTCGAAACATCGGTTTTATGTGCATTTAAAGCGGATGTGGTTGCTTTGGCATCCAAAGCCAGTTGGGTGGCACTCGATATAGGCTTATCCGTATCTGTAGTATTGTCGACATTACCTAAGCCGACCTGGCTTTTTGTCACCCCGTGTGGGTTGGTCTCATTGGAGATATGGGCTTCAACAGTGGCTTTATCTGCTTTGAGTGCAACATCCGTCACGTCGGCCTTGAGGGCCAGTGATGAGGATACATCTGCCGCATCCGCCTTGAGGTCCAGGGCCGACTGGGTGGCTGTCGATATCGGTTTATTGATATCCGACGTATCATCAACTGATGATAGTCCAACATCAGATTTGGTCATAATTATTGAACCCGTCATATGATTGACAGACAGGACGCCTGTACCGCTCGGAGACATCAGGATCCAATCCGATTGCACCGATGGATCGCCATTGAGCACATATGCGCCTTTGACTCCCACGACATCGGCTGTCACATTAGCCCAATCCCCGGTCTGCCCCGATAAAGTCGTCAGGTCTGTATATAGATCCACCGCACCCAGGTATTCGGATATAGCTATCGACGGCATCACGCCCGAAGATAGTTTGCCTGATGCATCGAGCACAGGCACGGTGCCCGATGAGACCCCTGTGCTCTTGTACGCACATGTACCCAGCCCTGAGCTGTCGGCCTTGAGCGTCAGTGCAGATTGCACGGCCGTCGATATAGGCTTATCGGCATCTGCTGTATCATCGACCGCCGACAGCCCTACATCACTCTTTGTCAGGGCGATATCCCCTGTACGTCCTGCCACCGAGGAGACCACAGGGACCGCGGATATCGAGTCCGATGTCTCCCCTCTCGATATGACGATATTATCGCCCGCTGTCAGCGGGGCCTGTATACCGCTTGATAGATCCAGGGTGTCGGTGTCCCCGTCGATGGTGGTAAAAGAAATCTTTTGAGCATCGAGAGCAGAGCTGACATAAGCGCCGTTGATAGTGGCCCGATACACCTGCAGGACCTGCCCCGCAGAGTCGATGGCGGGAGATACGTCTAAATCCACGATATTACGGGATGCCAGTGTCACCTCATTGACGGCATCGGTCATCACAAGCTGTACCGGGAGAGTCCCGTCCTCACGGGTCGCATAAAGAACGCCGTCGGATACGGACACCCGACCCGTCCCATCCGATATTTCAAGTGTGTCTGAAGGGGATACGGGCACCCCCGACACATCCCGCACTTTGACCCCATAGTCCAGATGTGCGGTGTACCCGTCAGGTATGCCCGATACCTCGATAACCAGGTTGCCGACATCCGCAGTCGTCCCCGCATCAGTCGAGCTCCCGATGAGGGACAAGACCCCCGTGGGGCTATCATATGATAAGCTGATCAGTATCATATATCAGATATCGCATCTCAGATATATAGAAGCATCACGTCTTTATTGCCACGTTGACGATAAGGGTCTGCGCCCGATTCTTATCAGGTCTTTTCACCTCTGCTACGGTCGATGACCATACCGTCGATTTAGATGAGTTGAGCAGATATACTGTCGTCACCGAGTGTGTATCGAGATTATCCCATACCGATCCCGGCGCGAAAGTACCCGACACCGTATATCCCCCCAGGTCGGTCCTGATGATGGTCGCAGCCACCGAGGCATATGCCCCCGATGCAAGTAATATTTTGACATAAGCCACATTACTATATACGACCCCGCTCCCGACCATAAGGAGATATTGGGTCGAGAAAGCATCCGCCCCTGCCCCCATCACCGAGTAATCTGATGCGATTATTGACATGTCGCTTGCCGATGATATATTATTGTTGTATAGCACCGAGTAGTTATTGACCTCCAGGCTGGTCGTGCAATCCTCCCAGGAGATGGTGGATTCCCGAACCCGCGCTTTATATCCGCTCATCCCGATCGGAGACATGTATATCAGGATCGGTATTCCCGACCCGTAAAAAGAGCCGTCTGTCGATATATACTCCGGGTGGATCCCACTTATCACAAAGGTCCCCGACCAGTCTGCCCCACGAGCATCTGCCACCGTCGAATACGCCGATTTACCTGCCGAGTACTCGTCCGATATACTGGTATCCGATACTGAAGTGCACAGATATTGACCGCATGAGTCTATCATATCAAAATCCAGAATCGCTACCATTGTCGATGATGACGACGTACTTCCGTCTGCTCCCGATGTCGATGATGTCCCTTTGGCCACCGCGACAGGACATCTGCGGGTCATCGATAGATTGGGGGTGCACGACACTATCTGGTCCGCACCCGAGATATTGTCCTCCGGATAAGCGATAGTGGCATGTTGAGAGTCCGTTATGTTATACCTGAGCCCCATCGATACTGTGCCGTGACCGGATGCCCTCATCGCCCCCCGACGGACACCTGTCGAGTCACCCAGGTCCAGCAAAGCTTGTACGGCCGACAGTGCATCGCCCCCCGCCATGCGGTATTTGTAGATTGTACTGGACGGAAGGCCTGAGTAAATATTGGCTTCTACCCCTATAGCACCCATCAGGTCTGATATGACGTCCTTAGTGCTGGTACTTGCACTCCCGGAAACATACCTTATGCATGAAGTATTTGTAAGCGGAAAGTTAGTTGAGACCATGTCCGAGCTTGCCACCTCATCCAAACTCGATATGTAGTATATCCCGTCCGACTGATATCCGTCGGATGCGGTCCGATACGAGTACCCCCATATCTGGCCTTTAGGTGCGATACCCGATACGGCAGTTTGTGAGGAGCCTTTGATTATTTGAAAAGAGGAGGGGCTGTAAGATTCCGTATTTATCATAGGGATATGGGCTACATAAGTATAGTATTCTGCTCCGCTGTCATCGCCACCTATCGGCCGTATGATTATACGAAAAGATCCGTCCGTCACTTTGTAGGGCGTTGACAGAGTAAGCGAGTAGTCCATTTCATCCACACCCGTATATTGTGTGGCAGTGCTCCCCACATAGGTCAGATCGCTTTCACTTTGATCGGAGATATATACCTCGAAATGGAAGCCTACGAGCTTTGTTCCATACGACCTTTCGGTCCATGCCCTAAAACATATTTTTGTTATATAATCATAATCGGTGTTATTATAATCCGTTTTGAGATAGTTGTTGGTGCTGCCGTCATCCAGATCGAAATTGAAATCTTGATTCCAAGTCATTCCCTGGTCCTCATTGATACGGTCTGTATCCGACGATAAAACTTCTACAAGTTGAGGTGCACCTATATACCGCCCTGACGATACCGTAAAGTATAAGATGCTGTCATCTTCATCAAAGGAGGCGGTCGAATAGTTCGTTTCGTTGGTGGAGTCATAAAAATCCTTGTATATCGTCTGACCTTTGGACGCCAGGAGCACGACATCATCCACACAAGTTATCGCGATCGATGTACCGTCGGAGGCAGGCTTCACAGTATCCACATACATGTATGCAAGATTGGATCCGTCACATTGAAGTACGACTTTTTGCCCAGGCTTGAGGGCATAAGTCCTGCCGTACATCAGCCCAGTATTACCGACCACTGAGAAAGACAGATCCTGGCCCTTACATTCTGCCGTATGCCATATCGGCAAGGTCGAGAAAGAATAGCCTGACCCGCTATTGCATATCGTTATCCATCCTCCCCCTGTATATATTAATACTGTTGGGTCTGACATCTCTTCATAAGACATTTCAGACCTCCGTTACCGATACATTGACATATAGCCAGACTGGATTGTATGTCCCCTGACTCACACCTGTGATATATACGCTCGTCGACGGCATCATCGACCCTGATATTGTGGCCGTCTTTCCGACCATACTTTTTATCGTCACCATGTTGGCCGAGGTGTATGCACACCTCCCATATATCGCATATGTATCCGACTCGGTACCCTGCCCCCAGATCTTGCCTTTGGATGCGCCTTTCAAAGACTGATATACATATATCCCATCCTTGGCATAAGAGGAAGCCCTTATCCACTGTATGCCCGATGTGTCAACACCCGATATAGTCAAAGTTATTGTCATCATATTCCTCCGATTATCGAGTATATATTACTTGCCGTGGTGGTGCTACCCTCGGACGTCTCGCCATTGACGACGATATTGGCCGTGGTCGTCGAAGTAGAGTTATTATTGGTGGCACTCATATAAGCAGCTGCCCCGATTGCAGCGCCCCCGGCCACCCCGACCAGTGCCAAAGCAGCAGGATTCCGTATCACAGCGTTGTAAGTATTGAGCAGAGCATTGGTCAAAGTCGATAGATTAAGTCCGTCCATGACCAGCTGTAGCGCCTTGATGCCATTGGCGACCCCCGCCAGAATCTGAAAAGCGCCTGCCACCATGACAAGCTTCTTTTCTGTTTCCTCCGAGCAGACGCCGAGCGCGGTTATGCCTCCGACCAGCCCAGCCACCGCACCTTGCATGCCTGTGATGGCTGTGACCTGCATGGCCAGTTTGAGCTGTTGTTGAGACACCTTCGCCGTGGTCTGCTGGACAGTGGTGTTGAGCGCCTGCTGCTTGACGGTCGCACGATCTACAAGGGATTCTACATCGGCCGCGCTTGACACTATTTTGGCATGGCTTTCTGATACTTTCGAGGCAAGAGCATTCGTCTTGTCTGCCACCACATTGGATTTTGCACTGAGCCCGTCCAGAGAGGTTTTGGCCCCTCCCGTACTCGATACGATGGAGGCGGTCTGTGTAGTCACTCCCGCAGTAGTGGAGTCTATACTTGCCGACAGCTCATCCTCTGACGCTTTCGCCGCCTTCGCATTCGCCGATGCAGTCTTCGAAGCCTCAGAGGACTTAGCCGACACATCTGAGGTATTGTCCGTTATCGAAAAAATATAATTGATACGTCTGTCGAGACTGTCTGACACTCATATCCCCCCTGCGATGGCGTTGATACGCCCGCGGTCCGCCGCACTCGAGGTGTCCGCCTTTATCTTATAGTCCATCAGCGAGTAGGTGACCGCCGCCCCCACCGCCACTGCTGCACCAGCTACACCGACCATCCATACCGTAAGTGGGTCTGCCGCCACCGTGGCCGTCAGCGCCGCCGCTTCTGCCGCGGCCTTGGTATTACGGGCCTCCATGATGGATGCGTATGCTGCCCAGCCCGCCTGCACACCTCCGACCAGCTGAGCTATGCCTGCTGTCATGGTCACATATTTGAGAGTGGTGTCTGATAGCCCGAGCACCGTATCGAGACCGCCCGATATCTGGCCCGATATCCCGCTGGCCTCTGTGAAAGCACCCGATGCTGCCATGAAGTTCGTCATTGGTTCTGCCTCGCTTTCATCATATTGCTGACCTCCTCGGACTCAGTGTTGATAAGGGACATAAGGTAGTCTGATTGAGCTACCGTGATATTGTCGAGAAGTTCCGCATCCACTAGATCCACATGATACCTGTCCGCGATTATCATCGCGGTGTTATCCACCGTGGTCGGATCCACCGTACCCACGAGTGCAGGCACGATCCCATCGAGTATCGCCCTCTCCTCCTCGGTGAGTCTATCATACAGCTCCTCGATATCATCCTCGGTACGAAGCATAGGCACTGCGACCACTCCCAGTATGTATAGATGAGCAGGCCAGTATGTCCTTTTGACGAGCTCCGAGAGCTCATCACGAATATCCTTAGGAAGGGTCTCGACCGACTCCCCCGGCTCCATCCCGGCTTTGATGTCACTCATCCGCTGACGATCATCTGCATACCCGGGATACAGAATCGCCAGCATCATATCGAGCTTACGGCGCGATGCCAAGGACATATGTTTCAGGATGATGTCACCCGACTCCGCATGCAGTACATATCTCCTCCGATGCTGACGTAGAAGCTCCATCACAGGCATCGTGCCTGCGGTCGGGTCTTTGGACGGGGGGTTTATGTCCCTGAAGTCATAGTGCACGCTATCAGACCACCGTGATATCTCCGACCTGTACACTGACAGTTTCATCGTACACACCCTGAGTACGCCCCGGCCACGAGTCAGGTAAAAGATAGCATCCCGTCAGCATGATCGTCTTACCGTCCATGACCTTTTTGAACTGCAGATCTGTCGCCCCAGACGCTTTCAGGGTATCCCAGTCTTTCGACACAGAAAGTGTGGTGATCTTGAGCGCGACCTCACACTTGGTCGGGACCGCACCGATACCTGCTGCCAGAGGCATCCCTCCGACACCGCCTGCCTCTGCCTGAAGACCCCTCGATATCGTGAGCTCCCACGTCTTATTGTCACATGATCTCCATGTGGAGCCTGAGTCATCGGACCAATACCACGAGGTATTGTCGTGCAGGGGCACGGTATCGGGCTTGACCGCCGGGGTCATGGTATACGCGGTCCCCGATGCATCAGTGAAAGCGAGGCTCGATGAGGGCGGCGCCATGTACTGTGCAGACACTGTTGCCGAGGCTTCGATAAGCGCTCCGATCGCGCCTGATTTGAGAGACAGCGTGTCCACCTTGCAACCTGTCCATGATAGATACTCATCTGAAGCCACTCTTATAGATGTGGTATAGGATGGGATATCTCTCAGGGTGCCGATGCCGCCGATATCGCCCACAACCCTTTTGATACAGCTCTCCCAGTCGGATGAAGTGTGAAGCTTATATGTTGCTTTGTACCCCGCGCTTATGCTCACCCCGACTGCCGAATCTCTTTTAAAGGAGCCCTCTGCTAGATCCTCCTCGTACTCACGACCGCCCGTGGTGTCAAGCGATATCAGAGTACCCGCATACTCGCTCACTCCCGACGTGCTCTTTACTCCGTACTCCTCCTCTTCGACCACTGTATATCCATACAGGTCGCCCGTTGTCCTCGCTGTTATCGTCATACTAATCCTCCGTAATACCTCGTCATCGTGACATCAAAGACATATTCTGTCCTCAGCCCTGTCTGACTTTCATCGATAGGTGATGATGTCTTCACACACGTATATAATGTGCCGTCCACGACACGATCGTGGATAAGTTCCAGCCCCATCCAAAGAGCTTGAGCCATATCATATCCATCCTGCATCCCCGTCTCACCTATACCTCCGCACACTGTGATAGTGATATCATGTGTCGACACATGCACCGTCACATCAGGTGCGTCAGTGCTCGACACCTCCCGCACGAGTATATACTGACCCCCGGCCTGCCTTCTTTCATACGACATCTGTCTCTGTATGATCTTAGACCGCGCCGGTAAAATCTCTTTGCAAAGCGACATCATATCATCCGCGGGAGCACTCATATGATACCTCCCGACTTCAGCATGAGGTCGATGTTAGTATAGTACTCTTTCATGAGACTGCTATACCCCTCCTCGACAGGCTTTGACAGAAAGAGTGCTCCTGTCCCCGGAGTTGTCCACCGCACTCCCGCCTGCGTTCTGGAATGCACCTCGTCTGCATAATCCACGCCCGTATATCCGACCATACCCTGTGCGTGAAAGCCGAGGGTCACCTCCGATCTGGATGTCCCTGACTGGCGGGTCGATATCGCAAAATCATGCCTTAGATTCATCTTGCCGATCTTGCCCTCATACTCCGGCAGTACCTTACCGCTGGCATCACAATAAATGGGATTTGATTTCGCTGACATGGGGGTCCTCTTGAGGATGGCTGTACGAACAGTATGGCTCATCGCATCTTTGAGGCATTGATTTTTCTGCTCCGCCGTCAGCCTGCCGATGGCCTTGAGACGGGATTCCACCTCGTCATATCCTGACACCTTGATATCATATGTCAAGCCCATGTCATCACCACACATTCTGGATGCGCGATGCCATCATAGCGAGCTTCGAATAGTCCCCCGCCGTATATGATACGGCTGAGCCCTGCCACAGATGTATGGCAATATCCAGCACTCCGTCATATACTCCTGACAGGAGCGGGTCCATACCCGCCACATAGGTCACAGATATCTGGACGATATTGTCCAGATCCACCTCATCCGACATAGTGATCCCTGTGAGGGTCCTACGATACTCGGTATCATCGAGTACGATATCATCCCCGCCCTCGGTCTGCAGGACCACCGACCTGATGGACTGCACATCCTGCAGAAGAGCTATACCATATTTCACGTCGTCAGTATCTGTACGATACATCCTCATCGAGATGGCCCTGTTGAGAAGCATCTCTGCCGTGAGGGTCGCCCTCGCGATGGTCTGTTTGAGCTCCTCCTCCTGGTCATCTCTGGACGTGTCGATCATATGAAGAGCTCTCATTAACTGTTTGACGGTGACGGGATACTCCACATCCTCGTCGTCGATAGGTCTGGTACGGTCTGTCATGTACCATATATCGCAGTCGGAGTATAAAAGAAAGGTCCTGCCCGAAGGCAGGAAAGGAGTTTAAGGCTGCCAGGTACGGATGGGTGTACCCAGTTCAGTCCAGCACGGTCCTGCGAGGGGTGGCCCATAATATCGTGAAAGTATTACCAGACCCTGTAACCGTTGCTTTAATGTATGGCTTGCTGCCTATATAAGATACTATGTTGTAGTCACCGTCTGCGATAGCGGTGACTCCGAGGACATCACCTGCATCCGCTGCCTTGAAGGTGCCGGATGCTGTATCGCACTCGGAGATTGTGATTGTACCGGTGGCCGCACCGGTGACAAGCAGATATATCGAGTCATATCCGCCGCCGCTCACATCGATGGCCTCAGCGCTTGTACCTGCGCTGAAGGCCAAGTCATTCACATCGCCTTTGAAGCCACTCATGCTCCCACCTCCATATATGCGATATCGGAGGGCATAACAAGGCCTCCGCCGACATATGAGTCGAACCATATTTTTGTCACACCGTTGCTCATGCCTGTGAGGTTATCACGGGTCATCGACATCGCAGTCGACTGGACGATCTTGTATGCTCCCGAGACGTCACCGAAGACCATACAGATGTTCTTGTCTTTTGATGTGTCAGGTGCAAAGCTGGACTGCGCCACAGGGTATCCCCAGATGGTCGGGGGCAATCCCGCAGCCATTGACGGCTGAAGCAGATACTGCCCGGTCGTGTCTTTGAGCTTTGCAACCTCGACCAGCGTTTTGTTGGACATCACATAGTGTGCTTCCGCCTGTGCGGATGAGGGAACGGCACCGATCAAATCCAAGAGGGCGTCTGATGTGAGTGCTTTGGTCTTGCCCGATGCGACTGTGGTCACATCCGAGCCCGTGAAAAGGCCTTGCGGTTGTTTGTATCCTGTACCGACAGCAAAGGCCTGCTCAGTCATCCTGCTTATTTTATCGACAAGCCTGCCTGTGAAATACGTCTCGACGTCCACCTGCGCGGATGCCAGAAGCCGGTTGGACATCTGTATGGTGCCGACCAATTCGTCGACAGGAATGTTGGCCATACCGAGCTTTCCGCCGTCGCTGTTATCGCGGCCCTCGCCCTCGCCTACCCAATGTCCGGAGGCATCGGATGTTTCATAAGGTATCTGAGCTATGGCACCCGATACAGTCATTGTTTCTGCAAGAGACCTTATCGTACCTGAGTCATACAAGCGCGGGATTATGTTGGCCACGAATTCCGCGGGCGCCAGATATCCCCCTGACTCAGGATCACTGATCGACGCTGCTTTTGTATCTGTCGGAAGGACCCCCTTTGCCACATAGTCTATGACCTGTTTGGCTTCGGGTGTGATCATGCGCGCTCCCGCCATGACTCCGGTCTGACCTTTGGCCATTTTGACGAGCCTGCTGTCCACCGATGTAAGGCTTTCCTTTATGTTTTTTATCTCCTCACCGAGACTGGTCTTAGTATCGTTGTATTTGGACTCCAGGCCTTTGTACTCACTCAAGACCCCGTCGATGGATTTTCCCCACCTGGCGACATCTGTCTTGATCTGTCTCATATCACTCATATCATATACCTCCTGTCATACCTGTCATCTTTTTTATCTGGCGCTCAATCTCGTGGTGTATCGACTTGACGTCATCTTCTTCAGGTGCCGCCTCCTCATCTTCATCCTCGATCTCGACCTCGTCTTCAGCTTCATCGTCGGTGACCTCCTCATCAGAGGGCACCTCCTCATCGGCCTTATCTTCGGACCCATCTGCACTGGCTTCCAGCTGAGCTCTCAGCTCCTCGATGGCATCCGCACGATCCTCTTCATCCAGACCCTCCAGGTACTCACCTACAGTCTGCCTCAGTGTATGTATATCTTCACTCATATTCTTGGCCTCCGCCATCGCCTCGATATTTGCCGGAAAAGTCACGATGGACCCTTCCCACAGCGTCACTTTTTTAAGGTGCCTTATCCCCTTGGTGTCGAATTCCACCTCATCCGGGGTGTATCCGATGCTAAGGCCCGAGATGTCCCCTGCCTTGAGAAGAGCATAAGCTTCCTGCCCCCGGCGGACCTTTTGGTTGAAAACACCTGACACCTTGAGCCCCTCATCCGAGTCTTTGATGACCATGTGCCCGATGGGCTCAGTCTGCTCATGCTGCCAAAGCGCGGGGTACCTATCGGTCTGCTTGAGGGACTCGGAAAAGCAACCGATATCACAGATATCCCCCACGCGGTCAACGTTACCATACGTGGACAGTGTACCTGTGAAAGCACCCCCCGCACCTTCATCGACGCTCGATGCCTTGAGCGGCACCTCTTTCCATTCCAGCTTCATCTTGATAGTATAACAACTTCACCGTATATATATCGATGTGCTAGTAAAGCCTCAACTTTCGTATTTATAGAAGCAGAGGCAACGACAATTGACAATGTTCCCGGCGCTCGCCCCATGCGATGAGTCCCCCGGAAAACTCATCTTATCATACCCCCCATCAACCTTCGGGATCGTAAAAAGCTCGTCCATACCTACAGTCACCCCATCCATCATCAGATGGGTGGCCCTCGTGTTGACATGCGTCACCGACCACGTCTTGACGGTCTTGCGCCCCACATCTGTGGAGCGCACCGATACGTCTGCCGAGAGATTGGCGGCGGCATGTGACTCGGTACGCGCTATCCTATCGGCACGGTATGGAGCAGAGGTCTTGAAGTACGGCGCGATCTTCTCCTTGAAATCCTGTGTCGATGATGATTTCTCCATGATCCTCTGCACATCTTTGAGGGTCGTGTCATCGATCTTGACGATATGGACTCCACAGTATTTTCTGATCCAGTCCATGATCTTCAGCTTGTACAGCTCGGTCGATGTATCCGTACCCTTGGTCTCCATCGAGACCTCCATGGCCTTGAGCCCCTCCTCATCCGCGATGAGCGGATACACCTGCTCCGCCACCTTACCGTACGACACCTCGAGGATGTGGGTCTCCCACGCCTGGTGCTTCGCGATGATCTCTTTCGTATCGAGGACATCGGGGACATCATCCAGTGCCTCGAAATCCCTCCCCATCGATGAGAACACCCTTTTGAAATTGTATGATATCGACCTGGCATTGACCGCCTGCACCCGCATCATGGCACGCTGTACCCTGAGCTTGGAGGCTCTGGATGAGGTCCCTTTGACATCCAGAAGCTTACCTCCATACCTGGGGTACCGGTATGATGACATCTCATCACTCGGTATCGGGGGCATCGATATCGGTCGTCGGCATCGCGGACTCAGATAGGGGAATATTTCCCATCGGCATGAGGACGACATCCCCGTCCGGACCGACCGAGTCATATCCCATAAGCGCTCTCTTTTCATTAACTGTGAGGAAAGTGGAGGTCTGCACCGCCGTCATCCTCTCCGCCATAGATCCCTTGAGCTCCGCCACGTCGGACTTGTCATATGATATGCTAGCCACATCATCATAGTATGGACACAGATACGCGGACAAGCTATCCATGATGATATCGAGCTGGGGTATCACCGTGTGCTGAGCAAATTCCTTGTTCGCTTCCTGGGCATTAGAGTAGGTTTTGTTGGCCGAGTCCCCGATGAGCTCGGGAGGCACCGACATCGCCGACGCGATCTCCCTCGCGTTGACCATGATCCCTGCATTATAGTCCATATCGACTGCCGACAGTCCGAGCGGGGTCACGGTCTTGCCGCCATCTAAGACCATGATCGAGCCTGTATTGGATGCCCCTGAAAAGGCCCCTCTGAGTCTGGATGAAAAGGTGTTGAACATGTCTGCCGACATCGTATCCGGCACCGATATCGAAAGAGACGGTTTGGCCCCGTTGGTCATCATCGAACAATTCCACTCACGTGCCGAGGTCTGATTGGTTATCGACAACGCGGCGGGCTCGAGAGGAGACATGCCGAGTACGTGACCGGGGCGCGGGGTGAGATGCACATGGACCAGGTCATCGGGATATATCGTCATCACACTCGCCCCGTTGGAGTACGTCCACTCAGAGACCGGGTCGAAAGTATCCTGCGTCGGCACATACGAGATCTTAGAGGGCTCGAGCCCCCATATCTCAGAGGGCGCAATGCCTTTGATGATATACAAAAAAGCGTTCCCACCGATTGCGAGATTGACCTCCACATCGTATACCAGGTCCCTCCACGACCTCATGCGGGACGGTCTTTTCAACAGCTTATATAATGGATGATTCTTGTTCGAAATTTCGTTCCCATCGTCATCCAGAAGGAGCGGATGGATACTCGACACTGCCGAGGCCCGCAGATTAGCACACCGGTATACATACGGATTGCGGGCGAAAGCCTCTGAGAACTGCACGCTGTATGTGCGCAAATCATCACTGCCTCTCGTCATATCAGCAAGCACACCGCTCATGCCTGCACTTTTAGATGAGAGCTCGTGCGACGCCCCCTTTTTGAACTGTTCGAATAGCTTCATGACATCACATCGCATCGTAGGTATATATACTCACATGAACCAGATGTTGGGGCTGACTGCCGACAGCGTCAGGTCTGCATAGGCTCCGCTCGATGCGTCCACCATATCGTCGTGTTTACCGAGCGGAAATTCCGTCAGCTCATCCAGATACTCCCGGACCCACGGGCCGTCCACGAGGTACACATCACCCCTCTCGCACGCCGCCGCAAAAGGACTGGAGGCCCTCATCTTAGAGCCCTTGGCCGATGCTTTTTTCGGACGGTAGTCATACCCGCGGAAAATTGTCCTCGCATACGCCGCGGTCACGGTCTTGCCTGCTGACCCGCCCTCCTGCTCCTGGCATATCCTGACATCATGTCCATCCGACTCCGCCGTGGCCCTGAGCACCTGCTCACACCCATACGGGTCTGCCCTGATATGCACGACGTCCTCGATGTACACTCTACCGCTCGATTCATCATAGGCCATCCGGACCCCTGCTGTGAAATCAGGATCGTTATGCCTTTTGATATCCTCCGCCGTCGCCGCCATATCCCAATATCTGCACCTGGACATCGGCACGTCGGGCACTGTCTCGACGATCTTACCGTCCAGCCATGCCCGCTTGAAGACCGACCCCTCCACATCTGACAGAAACTTGCATAGGTACTCCTGCCCGAATATCCGGCCGCCTTTGTCCTGATACTCCGCTTCGAGATATCTCAGCTTATCAGGGGTCTGCATCCTCGGGACATCCGTCACCGGGACCACATACTTCGCGTACATATCGCTGCAGTACGCGTCCCAGTACATGCCGGATTTTCCATCAGGTGTCGATATCATCACCATCTGGCCGTGTGTCGCAAAAAGCATTGGGCTGACCGCAGGGCGCATATCGTCGCTGATGTATGCCGCCTCATCCATGATGACCATGTCGACCGAGTACCCGCGGATGTTATCAGTTGCCGGCACGCTGATTATCCGCGACCCTGATGTGAGCTCCAGGCTGGTGACGTTATCGACCTTCAGTCTCGGAGCGTGATCACCGAGAGCGGTCACGATCTCTTTGACCCGATGAAAGAGCTCGCCTGACTGGCGCATCGTGGGGGATATCAGAAGGATGGTCGACCCAGGGCGATACACCGCCATATGAACAGCTTTGATGGCAGTGGTCGTGGACTTGCCGATCTGTCTTGCACAGTCGAGGACGATGCGGTCACGGGTGTCAGCTAGAAAGTCCATTTGCCATGAGTCCAGCTTGATGTCGAGTGCAGGCTCAACGACATCGTGAGCCCATGCCCGGGGTCTGAAAGTATAGTAGATATCCTCGAGCATGCTATCCGACAGACTTTCCTCAACACTCGTCGTCCGTATCACCCAAAAGTTCGTTGACCAGCTCAGGATCTTTCAGAAGCTTCTCCTTGATGCTCTTGAGCTTTTTATCGTCCGTCACTGTGACCTCGCCTTTGATGGTCTGAGTGGTCGACAGGCTGTACTTCATGACCAGGTCGATGGTCTTAGGATCCCCTGCCGCCCACGATTTCGCGATCTGCACAAGCCCGCGCTGATAAAGCGAGAGGTTGGACTTGTTCACCGCCGATAGTGATCTGAGTGTCGAAAGCTTGGCCGGGGGCTTGCCTTTGGGAGTCATTTCCATGATGACAGCAAGATCTTCGAGCATCGCTTTCTTCTTACGCTTGGATATGCCGGACGCGATTCCACCCCGCTTACCGCATACTTTTGCACGCTCGCTCGTAAACCCCGGAGGGGGTATAGGTTTCTTGGTCTTACTCGCCATTTTCGACTCCCTTACCCGCGATCTTCCGCTTGACACTGCGGACCCGTGCATAGGTCAGCGACCGAGAGCATGAGAGTACTCTCGACACATCGGCCGGTCTGTCCCCACGCTTGCACATCACATACGTCACCGCCTCAGGCTTTGTCGACTCCGAGTACCACATCAGATCCATGGCCTCCTGCATATCCTCCTCCGAAAGAGGAAGTACCTTATGACTCATGCATATGATATCGACCTTATGGCTTATATATGTATGACATCACGACACCATGCCGATATATGATGCCGAGGGGGCCCGGGATCCACATGTTGCGGCATTGTTTTCCCGTCAGATAAGATGCCCTTTTTCACCCCCTTTTTTCACTCGAATACTGATGTACTATTATGTCCATTGTGTTTGGTACATGTTTGGGCTTCAACCTCTTTTATACATATCTATTTCTCTCTTTTTTACTATTTTTATATTTATATTATTTATTTAAAAAAAGAGGAACGTGAACCAAACGTGTATCGACAGCTTTTCTTTATAAAGAGACACCTATTTTTTCCATTGAGTCCATTCGCATTTGGTTCACAAAGAGAGTCGGTTCAATATTTTTTAAATGTTATTTTCACATCATATTTTTATTTAAACAATACAATGTTATTTTCTTCTTGGTACACGTTTTGGCCAAAACCTATCATGAACCTGAACCTATTATATTTGCTATAGTATATGTTATATATATGAAAGTCATTATGTGTATATATGAGCATAAAAAAAGATACGAAAAAGACTGCCGTGATGGCAGTGATATCCCCCCGTGAGCTTCATCTTCTCGACGCCTATGTGGCTCGTGAGGAGCTCCGGTCAAGAGCCGAGGGTATCCGCATGCTGATCCGTACACATGACAGCGAGTGATACCATGGCACGCACGATCGGTCGTACGGGTGATTGGTTCGACGATAAGGGAAGATTTCATTTCGATATCCTCGCCCGCCACATCCTCGACACCTGCTACGCTGCAAGCTATCATGGGGCACTCGTCCTCTGGGATGAGGAGTACACCCGCCATATCTCAGATGATGAGGACATCGATCATATGGTCAGAGCGATAGGAGGGCCGATAAAAAGGGCCGATGTATCCGAGGTATGCTCCTACATGTACTCATATATAGGCCGTGAACTGCAGGATATCGCGCCCGCCCCCCTGCGCCTCATCAAAATGCGCAATGGTGTTCTGGAAATTCGGACCGGAACTTTGACTCCCCCTATGCCCTCAGTATATATGCCGATAGGCATCGACCACGATTGGGTGCCGGATGCAGCCTGCAAAGATGTCGACGACTTTCTGGACTCCATCACCATGGGTGACAGGGCGATGCGGTCCCTCTTGGAGGAGATGTCCGGCTACTGTCTGTACCGTGATCTGTGCATGTCGAAAATGTTCTTGCTGGTCGGTGACGGTCATAACGGCAAATCGACCTTCTTGAATTTTTTGAAATTCATACTGGGCTCATCCAATGTTTCGGCGATATCCTTTGCCTCCTATGCAAGCGATGACTCCGGCTTCACGTACGTGAGCCTTGAAAATAAGTTGGCCAATATCTCAAATGAGATCTCTGACAGTTATATCAAAGATTCTGCAGGCGCCAAAGCCATCGTGTCAGGGGATACCATCACGGTGGCTCACAAATATCAAGACAAAAGAGAGATCGTACCTTTCGCGACCTCTATTTTCGCCTGTAACGCACTGCCGTCCGTCTCGGACGACACCGGCGCCCTCATCAAAGATCGTATCATCCCGATCCGCTTTAAAGCTTCTTTCGATGAGCTGGGGCGTGATGTGGACATCTCATCAAGACTCTGTACTGAAGAGGCAGCTGAGTATATGCTCACACTCATGGTGGAGGGCCTTAAAAGACTGCTCAAAAGAGGGCACTTCGAGATATCTGCCGAGTCGAAGGAGCTTTCTGAGGAGTATATCCGCGGCAACGATCACTACAGGGACTGGCTGTGCTCCTTCGATCCCGGGTGGAAGGATACTTCCGAGGTATGGGACTCATACCGTGCGTACTGCATAGAGCAGGGTCTGTCGCGCTCGGTCGGGTCCAAAAATGGGGTGACCCGTAAACTACGGTCACTGCTCAGCCTATATCCGCATCGGTATAAAGGATACTCTGTGTACGAGCCCATATCCACCAAGAAGATGTCGGTATCCGAGATACAAGATGCCAGAAAGGCGGGGTGGACAGGTAAGACCGCAGGCAGCACCGACCCTCTGGCAAGATATACTGTGCTCCCACCCATATCAGTGGATGGTACGTCGGACGTCGAACACGCCTCCGATGAGGATGTCGGCAGAGCTTTACAGGAGGTCATCGACGGATATACCGCCGGGGTCCTGCAGTACAAAGCGCCGGTGCCGGACTCATATATATCGACACCGAGTGCCCGTGCGGTCCTCGAATATCTCGGGGTCATCGACGGCGGTATCCTCGAAAATAAGCTCGATGAGGTCAAGATATATCGGGAAGGTTTCCGCGCATGAGGCCCCATTATAAGTATTTGGCCCCGCGCAAGCATCGTCCTCCGACCCCGCGTGATGTAGAGGCCTCCCACCGTGTGGAGGCATATCTCGATACACGCGGGTATGCCCCCGGGGAGGTCATCGACAAAGAGGATCTGAAAGAGATATCGGAGGAGGAGGCCGCATCATGCCGCAGGACAGGACTTCTCGAGGGGGGTATATCGACATATCCCTGTATTGTCTATATGGGCCCATGCATGTACTGATGAGTGTGAACAATATTATATACTAAAACTGCCATATAGTATCATAGTGTGGCGGTGGCCCGTCACCTATGTGAAAAAGTGATAATATGACAGAAGAGAAAAAGTTGAGCCCCATGACTCGTTTTTGGGTAGCTTATAACGAGATCGACTGGTCCCCTGATGGGGGCTGGAAAGCAAGTGGGAAATTTATTCCGATCCTGACAGGCGAACGGATAAAGCAGAATTTTGATGTCATCGCCCGCGAGTCGGATGTGAAGCTCATGGCCGACTTCAAGGCCATCGACCTGCTGGACGACCTAGACTCCGGGTACGGCGTCACACACCGTGCCGCGGTCACACTGGATATGTATCTCAGGGACCTGAGGACAGGAGAGACTCTCGATACATGGACTGCATACGGCATCGGCGAGGACAAAGGGGCTCACCTCACGGGCAGTGCCTACGGGATGGCCTACCGCAACGGCGCGATATTCCACTTCGGGCTCGCAGGAGGCCAGGAGGATAATGAAGATGTCATTGCAACGCCGATCGCACCCCATGCACCATATGATACTCTGGAGCGCAAGAAACTCGATGAGAAGGCGTGTGAGGTCCTTACGGGCGCCGGATGTGAGGTCACGGCCGACCTACCGCTCACCCCCGAGACCTATGCCAAAGCCAAGGACCTATCCTCGGAGTACATCCAGAAAGGTACTTTCCACGGCAAAATGCAGAAAGCTTATACCGATGCGGTCTTTTCGAAAAGCGAGTCCAAGATGGCCTCCTGGATCGATGAGTACGGGGCGGGCATATGAGGTCTGCACTCGGCGCCGAGTATCATATCGATGACGGCATCATCACGGTGACGAGACCTGAGATGCGCCCCATCACCGGGACCTATCTCGCCGCACTCATCGGCAAAAATCCGTATAAAAGCCCTTTCGAGGCCGTGTGCGAGCTCACAGGCATATACCGCAGTAGCTTCCACGGAAATATCTATACTCGTGCAGGAAAGATCTTGGAGTCCAAGATACTCAAAAGGTACTCGGAAAATGCCTCTGCATCAGTCAAGTCCGGAGCAGAGCTATATCCTGACGGCTGTCAGGTGGGGCCTCATGATACCTGGATCAATCATTTGACGTCGAAAGACGGGAGGCTGGCCGGGAATATTGATGGTGCGATCGTCGATGATGGAAAGATCACAGGTGTCATCGAGATCAAAACCGCGAAAAGCTTGGCATCATGGGTGCGTGGGGATGTAATCCTCCCGCCCGAGCACTATGTCCTGCAAGCAGGACTTTATGCACGTCTCCTCGATGTCGATGATATCATCATGCTGGCATACGAGACCACCCCCTATGACCTGAGTGACCCTGAGGGGTCTCAGCTCGAAGGCCACATGTACGCGATTCCCACACCGGTCCCCGCTCACATGGATGGCTATATCGCGGACGCTGAAGAGGTCCTCGATAGCGCTCTCGAGGGTATCCGCATCCCGACCGCTCCATCCGTACGCGACCGTGCTGTCATCGACGCCCTATATGTGGACCATCCTGATGATAAGGCTTTATCCGATGCAGTAAAATCGTATGAAAATGCAGCTCGTCTGGCAACAGATGCCGAGATGAGCATCCGCCCCCTCCTGGATGCCCGGGATGAGGCGAAAGCGCGCTTGAAGATCGCTGCTTTAGACTCTCTGACGGACGATGTATCCCGTATAGAGTGCGGGGCGGTATCGGTGAGTCGTACAGACAGAGTATCATATGATGTGAAAGCCATGGAAAAAGCAGGTATCTATCTCACCCCCTACACCAAAAAAACATCTTACATAGCGATAAGAACAAAAAAAGAGTGATAATATGCAATCAGAATTTGAAAATATAACCCTGGATGATATGTCTGTCGACCGCTTTGCTGATGGAGACTCCGTACCCATGCGCATCGACGGGGCGGAGTACAAAGACGAGTACGATATCTATGAGATCTCGCTTATGGAGCTCGGGACCGAGAGCCCCCGGTACTACACAGATACAGTTTTCATGCGCTTTAAGAACGCGTCCAGTCCGGAAGCCAAACACCCGCACGCCGCAGGGGATCCAAATCCTTTTTCAGTCTCAAAGATACGTGGGCTTTCCAAAAAATTATATGATGTTGACGCATGGGTGACCCCCGACAAGCTCATCGGTGCAGTCATCGGAGTTCATTTCCGGGTCGGAAAGTACACCGATATCGACTACTATCAGCTCCCGTCATCTTTCGCAAAAGTATCTAGATGCGAGGTCCCTCAGATCTACAAAGAGTGATCAATCCTTTTACCTCCGCCCCGCCCGGTCAGCGGGTCCTTTTTTTTATACTCTTTTCATTACAAAGTATTATATACTCGTACGCCTATATACTATATAGGGGAAAAAAAATATGATACCCGAAAACACAGAAGCAGCAAAAACAGAAACCCGGATCACCTTTACAGTCGACATCGACGGCGAGCAGTGTATAAGGTATGTAGTACTCGATATGGCCGAGGATGATGACATCTGGAATGCCGTCGCTGAATACGGTGACGGCCTATACGATGCGATCGAAGACCAAGCCATACTGACGATCGAAGCCGAAGATGACCCTCACGCATACAGCTGCATCCCCTGGTGAAGACCGGGTCCGATGACATGGATAAACCACTTACGCAAACTTTTTTATACACGACAGAGGGAAAAAAAAATGACTACAGAAGCAAGTATGAAAGATGGCGAGACGATGACAGCAAGCAGAATTGTATTCTTGGCAGGCGGTAAGATCTATCACATAACCGCGGCCATCCCAGACGACGATGTCTGGAGGGCTGTGGATACATATGATGTCGAGCATGGTACGAAGGTGTACGACAGCATCGACTCTGACGGTATCCTCTCGATAGAGGATGAGGATGATGACCACCTATATATCTCCGATGCATGGGAGGAGTGATCTGCATGAGCGACGCACACCTATACTACATCGAGATAGAGTACAACACAATCTGGGATCACCCCGGGGGCGACATCCTATGGGAGGACTACTTCGAC
>Ga0265294_10001687_pt1 | contig 29717 bp, 30 predicted proteins | sample MunlanPumphouse3_FD_192504 | JGI IMG/M metagenome (GOLD analysis project Ga0265294, IMG submission 192504) | Groundwater microbial communities from a municipal landfill in Southern Ontario, Canada - Pumphouse #3 | ecosystem: Environmental > Aquatic > Deep subsurface > Groundwater | place...
CCGGCCCCTAATCGCCTGACTCGTTTATATTTCTCCCCCCGCGAAAGGAGTTATAACGGCGCACCGTTATCGGCGACCGATGCGCGAACGCTGGTTGAACGAGAGGCGGCAGGAGCACTACTACAGACTCGCTAAGAGGACGGGGTTCCGCTCCAGGGCGTCTTTCAAGCTCATGCAGATCGATGAGAGATTCGATATTTTCAGAGAGGGGGATGCCGTGGCCGATCTGGGAGCCGCACCCGGTGGATGGCTGCAGGTTGCCAGGGAGCTGGTCGGCGAGAAGGGCAGGGTGGTCGGTGTGGATCTGAGGCCCATAAAGAGACTTGACGACGTCGTCACCATAATGGGGGACATAACAGAGGACTCTACAATGCTGGCACTCGTTAAGGAACTGGGCGGGAAAGCGGACGTCGTCCTTTCGGACATGGCACCCGACATAAGCGGGAATTACTCTACGGATCATGCACGTTCCGTTCACCTCTGCAAGTACGCTCTCGGTGTTTGTGATAGGGTCCTGAAGAAGAACGGGAAGCTGGTCATGAAGGTCTTCATGGGGGACATGATCCCCTTGCTCAGGGACGAGACGGAGAGGCGCTTCATGGAGGTGAAGATGCATTCCCCGGACGCATCCAGGCCCACGAGCTCCGAGATGTACATGATAGCTACCGGATTCAAGGCGCAGACCAGGGTCAAGATGGTGGAGCGCCAGGAAGAGAAACCTAAGGAGTTCACGATAAAGGGAGATCTGCTGTGAAGATAGTATGCGTAGGCTGGAACTATATGTCCCACGCCGCCGAGATGGAAAGGGCATTGCCTGAGGAGCCGCTCATATTCCTGAAGCCGTCCACCTGCATAATAGGGGACGGCGATGAGATCAGAATACCCGAAGGCGTTACGAATGTTCAACACGAGGTAGAGCTGGCACTTATTCTAGGTAAGACCGGGAAGAACATACCTGAGAGCGAGGCGATGTCATACGTCTCAGGTTTGGCTGTATTCAACGATGTAACTGCCAGGGACATGCAGGCCGCAGACCGTGCCAAGGGCAATCCTTGGGATCTGTGCAAGGGAATGGACACCTTCGGTCCCCTTTCAGAGATAGTGCCAGCAGAGGGAATAGACATAGGGGATCTCGAGATGGTTCTCACCGTTAACGGGGAGATCAGGCAGAAAGTGAACACCGGCAGAATGATATTCTCCCCTGCCAGGGTGATAGCCTACGTATCAAGGTACATGACCTTGGAGGAAGGGGACATACTTGCGACCGGCACACCCGAGGGCATCAGCGAGATAAAGCCCGGTGACATTGTATGTGCCAGCATATCGAATATAGGCAGTGTTACCAACAAGGTCGTCTAATCCCAGAACCTCTTGTTCCTCGCATACAGCACCTCTGCGGACAGTATGTCCCTGAGGAAGTCATCCTCATCCCGGTGCATGCCGCGCAGTATCCTGGATGCGGAATCCGGGCCTATGCCTCTGCCCGCAAGGGCCATCGGAGCCAGCTCATTCTCCTTCACAAGGTTCGCGTTCCTTGAGATCTTCATGGTCTCCTTCTTCTCATCATCGGTAAGGTCCTTCTTGGCCAGGAGCTTGATGGACTCCCTGTCGTATTCCTTGAGCAGAGCGACCATCCTGCTTCCGCATTTGCTGCAGACGAATCTTTTCGGGGCCGATCCCACCCGCACCCTCCACTGGGTACGGCAGCTGAGGCACGATGCATAGAGAGTCTCGTTCTCCAATCTCTTCTTAAGTGCCATCAGTATCGAGTGGTCCGCTCTGGCCGGCTGCATCAGCTCCTTGGATCTGGTAACGCCCTCCAGGCCAATGGGGGAAACCCCTGAGGCTCTCACCTCCACGGAACCGTTCCGGATCATTGAGATGACCTTCTCGGTGCTCTCTATGTCCAGGTCCTCCCAGAGAACCTTGTTCACCGCTTCGTTGTAAGCCGGAGTGCCTTTGTGAAGATCGAATAGCCTGCCGAAGTTCATGAAGCGGTGATCGGCGTTCTTCTCGATGATGCCGAACTTCTTGGCCACGTATACGAAGCGCCAGCGCAGGAAGGTGGAATTGACTATCGTCAGCCTGGCGAGGCTCTCCACAGTTCCGGGTTCGATCGAGGATATGGTATCCAGTATCAGATCCTTGCTTATGCTCCTGGGGATCTGCAGTATTATTCGATAGGGATCAGTGGACGCCCCCACGCTCTCCCCCAGTCTGGCCGACAGCAGGGCTGAGATGATCTTGCTGAGGGTCTCGTTGACCCTTGTGCCGAAGCAGGCGTTTATTATGACAACGCGGTCACCGATCTCCACCGTGACCAGCCTATCGCTGGGGACATCGAAGCCCTTCTGGGAGGAGACGAATCTCCTGACGCATTCCTTGGCATTCTCGTCGCCGGGATAGATATCCAGGTCCATCGTCCTGCGCATACGACCGACCTCCATGGCGACATCGAAGGGGACCGGTATGTCAGATCCCGTCCACGAGGGCACGGACCCTATCTCTCTGGCCTCTTCCACGAGTATCTCATCCTCCCGCATCTCGATTATTCGCCATGTTCTCCCCTTCGCTATGAACATGGCGTAGGGCTCTGCGAAGGATGCGACGAAGCTCTCGTCAAGGGTCCCGACTATCCCTCTGTTGCTCACATCACGTATGAGATATGTTCTCTCATCCGGGATCATGGAGATGTTGCTGTAGAAGTAATCCATTCCCTTCTTCGACCTGCGGAAGCCGTCCTCATCCTCGAAGACCATCTTTATCGATTTCAGCTGTTCCAGCACAGCATCCATCTCCTCCCTTTTCAGGTCCCGGAAGGAATGGCTCCTTCTGAATATCGAATAGGCGGTATCCCTGTCTATCCTGGAGGTCATGGTCATGGCGATGAGCTGGTTAGCTACCACGGTGAGGGGTGACCCTCTTCCGGAGTATGCCTCCATCTCCCTGGCCTCCGCCTTTCTGGCGACGACCAGGCTTTCCGCCACCTCGTCCGGTGCGGTGGCGAGTATCCTGGCGTGGATGAGCCCGCCCACCCTGTGGCCGGCCCTGCCCGCCCTCTGGATCATCCTGGCGACCTGTCTCGGGGAATTGTACTGTATGACGAGATCCGTGGACCCCACATCTATTCCGAGCTCCAGAGAGGATGTGCAGACCAGGGCCTTTATCTCGCCGGACTTGAAAGCATCCTCCATCTCCATACGTGTCTCCTTCGATAGGGACCCGTGATGAACCTCTATGCCGATGTCCTCATCCCACATGCGGAATCTGGCAGCCAGCCATTCCGCGGTCTCTCTTGTGTTGACGAAGAAAAGGGTCGATCTCCCGTTATCGATCAGCTCTCTGGCCCTCAGCATCACGGCCAGTATGTCCGGTTCGCACTGAAGCCGGTCCAAGAGAACGGAGTCCTCAGAGAGGTCCGGGCACTCGACGCCGATATCGAAATCCCTGTGGGTATCGTGCCGGCACAGCGTGATCTTCCTTTTCACTCCTCCGAGGAACCTTAACACTTCCGTCGGGTTCCCCACCGTGGCCGACAGCCCTATCCTCTGGTATTCCCCGGCGATGCTGACCAGCCTCTCCATGGCCACGCTCAGCTGGGCACCTCTTTCCACATCGGCAAGCTCATGTATCTCGTCCACCACGACCCATTCGACATTCTTCAGATGCTCTCTGAGCCTCTTCCCGGTGAAAAGGACCTGAACCGTCTCGGGGGTGGTTATCAGGATCTCCGGGGGTTTCTGGGACTGCTTGTTCCGCTCGGCCTGACTCGTATCTCCGTGCCTTACCCCGACGGTGATTCCGAGCTCATTGCCCACATCCTCCATCCTCTTCAGCATATCGCGGTTGAGGGCCCTCAGGGGGGTTATGTAGAGGCAGCGTATGCCCTTCTTCCCCTTTGTCCTGAAGATGGCATCGAATATGGGGATCATGGCCGCTTCGGTCTTCCCTATGCCCGTAGGTGCCACCAGGAGCAGGTTCTCTCCCCGGGATATACGGGGTATGGCATCTGCCTGAGGCTCTGTCGGGGAAAATATGCCCCTGGAGCCGAGAGCCTTTATGATTTCTGCGGAAAGCCCTTCAAAAGACATGTGCGTTGAATTGTAATGGAAGCCGGGCCGAAGCCCGGCGTTTCAGAAAGGAAGAATCACTTCTTCTTTTTCTTCTTGAGGTCGCGGAGGTTCTCCTTGACGGCGTCCTTTATCGCCAGAGCCTCGACCTCTCCGTCGGTGACATCCGCGGCGTTGAAGATCAGGACCTTCCAGTCATCCGCTTCCAGCTTCTCGTGCACGCTGGTGCGCGCGCCGTCCGTTACATAAACGGCGACCTTGCCCTTCACGAAAGCGAAGGGGATCTTCTCAGGTCCGTAATCCCTCCTGCATCTGAGGCCTTTGTTCCAGGCGGCTCTCCTGACGATGTCCTCCGGGGTCATCTCGAAGTCCATGAGCTCGAATTCGAAACCCTCGTCGGCCTCCTCATCGGATGCTGCTGCTTTCTTGGCTTCCTCAGCGGCCTTTGCCTCCTCTGCCTTCTTGGCAGCCTCAGCCTTCTTAGCCTCCTCAGCTGCAGCGGCCTTCTTGGCTTCCTCCGCTTTCTTAGCAGCCTCAGCCTTCTTGGCTTCCTCAGCGGCGGCAGCGATCTTCGCCTCATCAGCCTTCTTGGCAGCCTCAGCCGCAGGAGCTGCAGGTTTAGCGGCCGCGGTCTCCGGGGCGGGCTTCGCCGCAGGAGCCTCCGCAGGGGCGGTCACCTGAAGAAGCACTTCGGAAATGTCCATTACCTTGACCTTGGAGCCTATCTTCTTGGCGCCGGCCTTGAGGTTCAGAACGCAGAACGGGCAGGCGGTGACTATGATCTCCGCACCTACGTCCTCAGCATCCCTGATCCTGTCCCCTGCTACATTGACAGCGAAGTCGTTGAAGGCGGACTTGTAGCCTCCGCCGGCCCCGCAGCATCTGGAGAGTTCCCTGCTGCGGTCCATCTCCACGAATTCCAGTCCCTTGATCTTCTTGAGTATGTTGCGCGGGGGATCATAGACCTTCGCGTGCCTGCCCAGGTGGCATGGGTCGTGGTACGTGACTTTGGCCTTGAACTCATTATTGAGAGGCAGTTTCCTCTCGTTGATGAGATCCTCAACATATTGTGTGAAATGGTAGACATTCTGCCCGGTTTTGGAATAGTACATACCATAGTCATTGGACACGGTCTTGTAGCACCCGGCACAGGTCATGATCATGTCCTTAGCGCCTATCGCATCCGCTTTGGTGACAACGGTCCTCGCCGCCTCCAGCGTAAGGTCCCTGGTCCCGGTCCTGATGGCGGGGGATGTGCAGCACAGCTCTTCGGATCCAAGGGTGTTCATTTTGATGCCGGCCCTGTCAAGGACCCTCACGCCCGCTTCGGGTATGTTCTGCATTCTGTAGGATCCGGTGCATCCTGCGAAGAACACGGCGTCCGGGACAGCAACTCTCTTGACCTCTTTCGGCCACCATGCGTCCCTTTTCTCCTTGGGCTCGCCGTACGGGTTGCCGTCGGCCTCTATCCTCTCGGCTATCTTCTTGTGGGCGGGCAGAGGACCGTAGTCGTTCTCCACCAACCATGCCCTGAGGTCCTCCCAGAGCTTGACGAGCTCGATCTTGCAGTGGCATACCGCTTCGCAGTTCCCGCATCCGGTGCACTTGTAAACCGCATCCACGAAGTAGGGGTCCACGACCGCTTTCCTTCCGAGGAGGGCGTCCATAGCTCCGAGCCCTTTGACGTCCAGCTGCTTAAGGTAGTATATCTTCCCCCTGGGGGTGACTGATTCCCAGGGCGTCTGCTCGTGGGCCTCGCAGACGTCTATGCAGTATCCGCATTGCATGCACTGGGTGAGTTCTTTCTGTATCCTGGGAAGTTTGAAGATATTCTCCTTCTTCTTCTGCTGAATAATATCCGATATTATCGACATGGTGTGCCACCGTTACGTGTATTTAGGACGCCCGCGCATATTACACATGCAGCATATGCCTCCATAACGCAGGGCATAGAGTATTGTTACACTATATTTAGGTTTTCGAGGAATCATATGTGCCATATACTGAAAAATGAGGATTTCTTAAGGTGGGTTTAGCATGCTTTCCACACAACAATTTAACGACTGAACAGCAATCGCGACGCACATGGTCTCGAAAAGGGTGTATCTAGACAACAGCGCCACCACCGCGATGGCTCCGGAGGTCCTTTCGGCGATGACCCCGTTCCTCCTGTCGCGGTACGGGAACCCGAGCAGCATACATTTCATGGGGGAGGAGGCATCCGTCGCCATAAGGAAGGCAAGGGAGCAGGTGGCGTCCACGCTGAGATGCTACCCGTCTGAGATAACATTCACTTCCGGAGGCACGGAGTCGGATAACCTGGCGATCCTTGGGACGATGCCCGGCACCGGGCGCAGGAAATTCGTCACGACGGCCATAGAGCACTCCGCAGTCCTCGAAGCGTGCACGGAACTGGAGAGACGCGGGTTCGAGACCGTGATCATAGGCGTGGACGAAGACGGACTGTTGAGGATGGACGATCTCGCGGAGGCCATGGACGGGGATGTGGGCCTGGTCTCGGTCATGGCCGCGAATAATGTCATAGGAACCGTACAGAACATCCGGGAGGCGGCGAGGATAGCACACGAGCACGGCGCGCTTTTCCACACGGACGCGGTCCAGGCATACGGGAAGATGTCGCTGGATGTGAAAGCCGACGGCATCGACCTCCTGTCCGCTTCCGGGCACAAGGTCCACGGCCCGAAGGGGGTGGGGTTCCTCTACCACAGGAGCGGGATCAGGGTGTCGCCTCAGATATTCGGCGGAGGCCAGGAGGCGGGTCTGAGATCATCCACGGAGAACGTCCCCGGGATAGTGGGGATGGGGGCGGCGGCAGAGCTCGCCGCGTCGTCGATGGTGAAGGACGTCGCCGCTATGGAGAGGATAAGGGATTCGATAATCGAGGGCGTCCTCTCGATAGAGGGAGCATACCTTAACGGATCCAGGGACCGCAGGCTGTGCAACAACGCCCATTTCGGGTTCGAAGGGGTCAGCGGCAAGGACCTGGTCCTGCGGCTGAGTGACAAAGGGATCGCCGCTTCGGCGGAATCCGCATGTTCTGCCGGGTCCTCGGAACCGTCCCATGTGCTGACGGCCATAGGCCGTACACCGCAGGAAGCGATGTCCGCTCTGAGGATAACGATATCCAGATACACGACCGACAAGGATTCGAAGGCGCTCCTGGAAGTTCTCCCGGGGGTAATCGCCTCCCTCAGGTCCTGATGCGGGATTAAAAGGGATAGTGGGCCTGACCGGATTTGAACCGGCGACCATCTGGTTATGAGCCAGACGCTCCACCAGACTAAGCTACAGGCCCGCGTAGACCCGTTAGAAGGGAGATAACATAAAAAGCTATCGAACGAAAAGGGGATATGGCGCCGTCGCACGGGCTCGAACCGTGGACCTTGTGATTAACAGTCACACGCTCTACCGACTGAGCTACGACGGCTTGTGTCTCGCAAAGAAAGACTGATATTAAAGAGTTATCCCTTGGGGATTTGCGAGATAAGGGAACGAATCTGGTCCACCATCTCTTCCAGGCATTCGTGCATGTACTCCATGTAGTCGTCGTAACCCTCTGCGACCATGGCCCCTTCCCTGGAAGGCTGGATCAGCCCCTCCTTCTCCAAAAGCCTGAGGGAATAGCGCACCTTGTGCTTGGGTATCCCCAGCCCCTCGGCCAACCGGATTATGCCGATGGGCTGGTGGGTCTTGATCATCTTGAGCATGCCGATATGCCGCGCCAGGAGCTCTATCTCGTCCTTCAGCTTCTCAGCCATGCTCTCATATTCTGTCATGCGGGCAGTAAATGTACGAGCCCGTATTTCAATAGGTGCTAGAGGAATCAGATTCCTTTACGGGGCCCGGAGGGATCCGCGTTCAGCGGCCGTACCACTTCTGTTTTCCCCATTTGTTGTAATTCTTCAGCCATCCCTGTATGGCTGATCCGCAGCAGTCCAAGGCTGCCTGCTCGGACTTATGGGTCTTGTAACACTTGAGGCATTGCCACCTCATCTCGGGTTCCTTGGCTTTCATAGCTATCGCCACCCTCATTGTGAGGTTCGTTAATAAACCTTTACAAATCGCCGCGGAGGGTTCGGCTAAGCTTAAGTAGGGTCAGAAAGGTCTACGGGCCGGGACGTGGATCTGCTTGGAACCGGAAACCAATATGCTCATGGCCGTATTATTGGTCGCCGCAGGCGGTGCCGCAGGCGCTCTGCTGAGATTCGGGACGTACAGACTGATCGATTCCCAGGTTTTTCCGTGGGCGACATTCGCAGTCAATGTCATCGGATGCTTTCTGGCATCCCTCCTCATATTCGGATTAGGGGCGGAGATGTCGTACGAGGCGCGCAGTTTCCTCTTCGTCGGCGTCTTCGGCGCCTTCACGACCATGTCGGCCATGAGCCTGGAGACGGTGGACCTCATGGTCGCCGGGAATTACGCATATGCCGCCCTCAACGTGTCTGCCAATGTGGGCCTGTGCCTTCTGGGCGCCATCCTCGGGAGAATACTGGCGGTTTCCGCCGTGCTATGAAATGAGGGGAATCAGGCTTCGGAAATCATTCCAAAGCCCGTTTTCCCGCAAAAGAGACCCTGAATGGAGTCGAGTTTTTATATAGAAACATGGCAATGTAGGGGGACTATGAATCAAATAAAGGTCATCAACGAGCCTTCGGAGTTGGTGCCCATGCTCAGAGCGGTTGATACGCCGGTGAAGAGGGACGTTTTGAAAGAGATAACCCTCGAGTGGAGGACCGCGGACGAGATCGAGAAGAAATACGGTCCAGAAGGAAGAGATGCCATATCCTTCTTCGAGAAAATGAAATTGGTCGAGAGCCGCTGGGTTTCTGTTGGCGGGTCTCCCCCCGTGAAATCATACCATACATTCTACACCTCCTTCCACATAAACGCGCAATGGCCCGTCTATGAGATAAGCGACGTTCTCGCCGCCGCCATGATGAGCGAAGAGGAGTACACGGCCATCGAGAGCAAGATCGTCGAGCTGGTCGGTGAAAGGGGCAGGTTCTCCGGTGATGTCGCAGAGGCCCTCGAGCTCACATCCACGATGCTGAAGAGCCTGGTGCGCAGATCCGTCAAGATGGATTATCGGGGCCACAGAATAGAGCTTCGCCGGGAGTAAGGCGACCGATGTCCGACATAGTGATCATGAGGATAGGCCACAGACCGCAGAGGGACAAGAGGGTCACGACCCATGTTGCTCTGGCCTCCCGGGCGCTGGGCGCCAGGGGGATATATGTGGATACAAGGGACCCGGTCCTCGAGGAGAACATACGGAGCGTCGCGAACCGCTTCGGAGGGGATTTCTTCATAGAGACGGGAGTGAGATGGAAGAAGGCCGCCGAAGACCACGGGGGCACCATAGTCCACCTCACCATGTACGGGCAGAGGGTCGATGAGGCTTTGGAGAAGATACCGCGGGACGGGAGGATCATGATAATCGTCGGTGCGGAGAAGGTCCCTCCGGAGGTCTATGAGAGGGCGGATTTCAACGTATCCGTCGGTAACCAGCCGCACTCCGAGATCGCGGCATTGGCCATATTCCTCGATCGCTTCACGGAGGGGAGAGCTCTTTACGAGGACCGCGGCGGCAAGATGACCGTCGTGCCCAATGAGAGGGGGAAGACCGTTGTCGATCTATCCGAATGATAAAGAGTGCATGGAGCTGCTGAAGAGCGTCGGCTGCAGCAAACGCGTCAGGCTCCACTGCTGCACGGTAAGGGCCGTGGCGGAAGCAGTCGCGGAACGCATACCCTGCGACAGAGATCTGGTATTCGCCGGGGCCCTGCTGCATGATATCGGAAGATCCGCCGATCATTCCATAATGCACGCCTACAAAGGTTACAGGATGCTGTTGGACATGGGTCTGCCGGAGGAGCTGGCCGAGATCGTAAGGAAGCACACCGGCGCGGGACTGGACCAGAAGGACGTGGAGGAGTTCGGCCTGCCGCCGGGGGATTACATACCGGCGACGGTCGAAGAGAAGATAGTGGCGCATTCCGACAATCTCGTAAGCGATTCGATCCTGGTGGATCATACCTATTCCATGGAGAGATTGGCACTCAGGGGGCACGCCCGCGGGGCCGCAAGGATGGGGCTCCTGCACAAAGAGCTGTCATCCGCATACGGCGAGGACCTGGATATTCTGGTGGACAGGCTCGGAACGAAACCTGTGCTGATCGGGCCCTGTGCCGGCCTGCGCTGATCATCCGTCCACACGGCCGTCCCTGGATACTCTCTTCGGGAAATGCTTCAGTATGACGATATCGCCCACGGACTGCACCCAGCTGTAGGGTATGTTTATGGAGACGCCCTCATCGACGAGGACGGGGCTCGCCTTCTCCAGGAACAGTCCGCCCACTTTCTTGTTGGGGACGTCCAGAATGACCCTGTCGACCTGACCCAGGAACATCCCGTCAGGGGTGTAGACCTCCAGTCCGATCACGTTGTTCACTTCCTCAAGCATCAGCGGTAACCCGGGGGACCATCGCACATCGCGGATTTAACCGCATTGATGATATCAACGGGGTTGATATGAAACATATTTAACCCGTTTGTACAATTGCAAGCCCATAGTAGGTGTAACCGATGGTAATCGAGCTCAATGACAGCAATTTCGACAGTTTCATAAAAGAGAACGACAGCGTGCTCGTGGATTTCTGGGCCCCGTGGTGCGGCCCCTGCAGGAGGATGGCCCCTCTTCTGACGGAGATAGCGGAGGAGGTGAACGGCTGCGCGAAGGTTGCGAAGATCAACGTGGACGAGAACCCCACCCTCGCGAACAGGTTCGAGATCGCCGCAATACCGACGCTAATCCTCTTCAAGGGCGGCGAGGCATCTGCCCCTCTGATAGGCATGATGCCCAAGAACAGCATCCTGGATCTGATGGCGAGCCGCGGGCTCATACCGTGCAGCAAGGCGGGGGTGACGAAATGAGCGTCATAGAGGTCACTGACGCATCCTTCGAAGGATTCATCGGAGCGAAGTACGCGGTCGTCGACTGCTGGGCCCCGTGGTGCGGCCCCTGCAGGAGGATGGCGCCCATAATCGAGAAGCTGGCGGAGATATCCGTCGGCGAGATATCCGTGGGGAAGCTGAACGTGGACGAGAACCAGAAGATATCCAGGAAATACAACATATCCTCAATACCTACGATCCTGGTGTTCAAGGACGGGAAGCTGGAAGGCCAGATAGTGGGCCTTAGCCCGACTCTCACCGCAGAGAGCCTCAAGGACAGAGTGCTGGAACTGTGATAGCATGATCGATGCCGATGTCCTGATCATCGGTGCCGGGCCCGCGGGCCTCCAGGCAGCCATACACGCTGTCAGGAAGAAGGTCTCCGTCGTTCTGGTCGGCAAACCGGAGAACAGCGCCCTTGCCGGCGCCCATATAGAGAACTATCTGGGGATCCCGGGCAAGGCGGACGGCTCCGGGATACTGAAGGTCGGCATCGGGCAAGCCGAGGGCTTCGGGTGCAGGATACTCAGGGAGAATGTGACCTCCGCCGTCAGGAATGAGGGCGGATTCGACATCGTGACGGAGACGGATACCACCATAAGAGCCAAGGCCGTGATCCTAGCCACAGGCATATCGAGGGTCAAGCTGGGCGTTCCCGGGGAAAAGGAATTCTTCGGGAAGGGGGTCAGCTATTGCGCGGCCTGCGACGGCAATTTCTATAAAGGCAAGGTTGTGGCGATCATAGGCGGGGAAACGGAAGCGGCAGCGTCCGCGGAGCTCATGACGGCCTATGCCTCGAAGGTGTACTGGGTGGCGAAGGATGTCGTTGCCTCCGAGAACATGGTCAGAAGATCGGTGGCGGCCGGTGCGGAGCTTCTCAGGGCATCGGCGAAGGCCATAAAGGGCGAGGACAAAGTCACCGCCCTGGAGCTCGATGACGGCACGGTCCTGGACCTGGACGGCGTGTTCATAGAGCTGGGTGCCAGATCCTCTGCGGATCTGGCCATGGACATGGACGTTATGCCCGAAATGGATGATACGATAAAGGTGGACGCCTCCTGCTTCACCGGTACCGAGGGTGTATATGCCTGCGGTGATGTCACAGGGAAGCCCTGGCAGATGGCGAAGGCCGTGGGCCAGGGGGCCGTGGCCGGGACCGCGGCAGCGGAATGGGTGAGGGGCAATGTCGGTCAGTGACCTTATTAACGGCATGCTGAAACAGGAGGGCGGGTTCCAGAAGGCCCTGAAGACGGTCCTTGACGAGGAGCTGAAGATGACGATAAACGAGTTCTCCAGGCTGTCCGGGATATCCCAGAGCACAATGTACAAGATACTGGAGGACAAGAGGGAGCCCAATCTTCGCACGGTAAGGAACATAATCAAGGCGGTGAAGGCCCTCTCCGATCCCGCATCGGAGGATTTCATAGCGATCATCGCATCCCATCAGGTAACGAAGACCCTGCCCAAGTCCATAAACTCGGACGGCAGGGAGATATTCCTCCGGGAGTACCCGGTCTCGACGGTGGAGGATGCCATAGTGGCGGCGGTGAAAGCTGAAAGGGACGGAGCCCTGGCAGTTGTTTGCGCGCCCATAGTCACGCCGACTGTGGAGAGGATACTGAGCATACCCGTCTCACCGGTGATACCCCAGACCAGTCTGATGCGTGCGGTGGAAAGGGTGAAAGGCTTCATCTGATGCTGAGGATTCGCAGAATTAATTAAGCCCGATCGCAGAATATTTAAAATACCTGCTTAACCAGATAGGTACGGAGTGTCCTTCAGTGTTCGAACTGCAGATCGTTAGCAACGTGCCCTTGGGAGCAGAACAGAATATAGACATCGTGGCGGAGACGTTCCTGATAAATATAGGGTATATACCGAAGGGCTATGATCCCAAGACATCGGCCACCGGGCTCAGGGACAGCGTACCGTACCGCCTCTTCATGGATTTCTTCATGCGCAACCCCGGCAGGGCATGGGCCGTGGAGGAGCTGGCCGCTCTTCTGGATACAACGAAGCCGACCATATACAGGCACATAAACAAGCTGAAATCAATGGACCTCCTGGAGAGCCTGAACGTCGAATTCGACGGGCAGATAAGGAAAGGCTACCGCATAAGGTACGGCGACCTGTCCAAGGCATGGAGCTTCACCGAGGCCAACGTCAACATGGCCATGGAGAACTATCGGAGGACGGTGTCCCACTTCCAGAAGCTGGCCTCGGAGGCGAGGAAGCAATGAACGACGTCCCGGAGATAAGGAAGGGGTCGAAGTGCCGGGTCAAGGTCATGGACGAGGCGGAGACGGAGGGGGAGTTCCTAGGCTACACCATGATGGGGAGCGAGAACGCTCTGGTTCTGAGGACCCGGGACGGCGTGGCCCGTTTCATGATAATGGCCAACATCTCATACCTTGATCTGACCGATCAGGCCCCAGAGGAAGAGGACAGGGACGCAGCCGGCCGCAGGGCGGACATATATTATGGATAAGATCTGCAGGAAGATTGCCGAGGGCATTCTGGACGGGACGCTTGCGGACAGGGACGCCATCCAGGCGGAGAAGATCAGGCTCTGCGGGGAGGCGAGGGCGGAAAGGATGCCCTCCAACTCAGAGATATTGGAGCTCATACCGGAGGATCGAAGGGACTCGGTGCTCGGGCTGCTGATCAAGAAGCCGATGCGCACGGCCAGCGGTGTTGCGGTCGTCGCCGTGATGACCTCGCCGCATCCGTGCCCTCACGGCAAGTGCGTATATTGCCCGGGAGGGGTGGAGAACGATTCTCCGCAATCCTATACGGGGAAGGAGCCGGCTGCCAGGAGGGCGGCGAGGAACGACTTCGACCCGCAAAGGCAGGTCTCCGACCGCATACAGCAGCTGGAAGCCATAGGCCACAAGACGGACAAGATAGACCTGATAATAATGGGCGGCACCTTCACATCCCGGGATGCCGGGTATCAGGAATGGTTCGTCAGAAGGTGCCTGGATGCCATGAACGGCATCGACTCGGAGACGTTGGAGGAGGCACAGACCAGGAACCGGGATGCCGAGCACAGGTGCGTGGGGCTGACGGTGGAGACCCGTCCCGACGTGTTCGATGACGCACAGATAGAACGGGCCATGCTCCTGGGCGCCACCCGGGTGGAGCTGGGCATCCAGATACTGGATGATGAGATACTTGCATCAGTGAACCGCGGCCATGGTGTGCGGGATATCAGGGAATGCACCGCCCGCTGCCGTGAGCGGGGGCTGAAGGTCTGCTACCATGTGATGCCCGGTCTCCCCGGTTCTTCCCCGGAGAAGGACCTGGAGTCGTTCAGGGCGATGTTCTCCGACCCGGATTTCAGGCCGGACATGCTCAAGATCTATACGACGCTGGTGATCCCGGGGACAGGGCTCCATGATATGTGGGCCGAAGGCGCATATCTGCCCTACGATACCGAGACGGCCGTTGCCCTCATCGCGGAGATGAAGGCCGAGGTCCCGGAATATGTCAGGATACAGCGCATACAGAGGGACATCCCCGCGCCGGAGATCGCTGCGGGAATAAGGGACAGCAACATCAGACAGCTGGTCCAGCGGGAGATGGCGGCCACGGGAAGGAAGTGCAGGTGCATAAGATGCCGTGAGGTGGGCCTTGAGCAGTGGGACGGGGAACCGTCTTTGAGAAGGATCTCCTACGAGGCATCAGGCCGCACGGAGGATTTCATATCCCTGGAGAGCGGGGACCGTCTGGTCGGGTACGTCCGTCTCCGCAACGACGGGAACGGCACAGCCACGGTCAGGGAGCTCAAGGTCTTCGGCAGGATGGCAGAGCTCGGGCATACGGGAGAATGGCAGCACAGGGGCTTCGGACGGGAGCTCATGGCCGAGGCGGAGAGAGTCGCCGCGGAGAACGGCGCGAAGACCATGAGGGTGACCAGCGGAGTAGGGGTCAGAGGGTACTACGAATCATTAGGGTACGCTTTGGACAGGCCGTACATGGTGAAGCCTCTCAGAGAATAGTCACGTTCTTACCGCTGACCCTCAGGCCGTCGAAGGCGACTATCGCTCTGCCGCTGGCGTCCATCTTCTGCCCTTTCTTTGGCGTCCCGCGCAATTTTATCAGAAGGTACTTCAGCTCTCCCGTCTCGGTATCGAATACCACGTCGTCCACCATTCCGAGAAGGTAGCCGCCCACGGTCATGGCGGTCATGCCGACGAATTCCTCAGAGAACATCTTATCGCCCATTCGATCACCTGTAGAATGCCTCGTATCCGGTTCTGCGCTTCCTCATCTCTGTTCCGATGGCGGCGTATCTCTCCATGGCCTTGGCATCCACGGACGGCTTCACCACCTTCAGAGCGGCCGTGAAATGACGGCCGTCTATGTACTTAGCGTTCTCGTTCTCCCTGAAGGCTATCATGCCCGCTTCACGGCACAGCCCGGCAAGGTCCGCCCCGACATAGCCGTCGGTCTTCTCCGCCAGGGTCAGGAGGTCGATGTTCATCAGAGGCATATCCCTTGTGTGGATCTCGAGTATCCTGAGCCTCTCCTCCAGGCCCGGGAGGCCGATCATTATCATCTTGTCGAAGCGGCCGGGGCGCAGCAATGCCGGGTCTATCATGTCCGGACGGTTGGTGGCCCCCATGACGGTTACATTGGGGAGCTCCTCCACGCCGTCCATTGCCAGGAGCAGCTGGTTCACAACCCTCTCCCACGTGGCGTCGCCCGATCCCCTTTGAGGCGCTATGCTGTCTATCTCGTCGAAGAATATTATGCAGGGCGCCATCTGCTTGGCCCTCTTGAAGATCTGCCTTATCGCTTTCTCGGATTCGCCCATCCATTTACTGGCTATCTCCGGTCCGCTTATCGATATGAAATTGGCCCCGGACTCGTTGGCGACCGCTTTGGCGATGAGGGTCTTCCCCGTCCCGGGCGGTCCGTAGAGCAGGACCCCCCTGGGGGGCTTTATGCCGAGACGCTCGAAATTCCTCTTTGCCTCGGTGGGGATGAACACCTCCCGTATCTCCCGCTTGACGTTCTCCAGGCCGCCGACGTCCGACCATTTCACCTTGGGTATGTCCACAAGGACCTCCCTCATCCCGCTGGGCTCGACATCTGCCAGGGCATCCGTGAAGTCCTTCATGGTGACCTTCATCTTATCCAGCACAGAATCCGGTATCGGCTTGTCCAGGTCGAATTCCGTGAGGTTCCTGCTGAGGCATTTCATCGCCGCCTCCCGGGCCAGGGATGCTATGTCCGCCCCGACGAATCCCTGGGTCATTCCTGCGAGGGACTCTATGTTCACATCCTCGGCCAAGGGCATCCCCCTGAGGTGGACGCTGAGTATCTCGGTCCTGCCGTCCAGGCCCGGGATCCCGATCTCTATCTCTCGGTCGAATCTTCCGGGCCTGCGCAGGGCAGGGTCGATGGAGTCCTCCCTGTTCGTGGCCCCCAGAACGATCACGTCCCCTCTTTCGCCCAGACCATCCATCAGGGTCAGCAGCTGAGCCACCACCCTTCTCTCCACCTCGCCTGACACGCTCTCTCTGTTGGGGGCTATGCTGTCTATCTCATCCAGGAAGATGATGCTGGGCGCGTTGTCGTGAGCTTCCTTGAATACATTCCTGAGGCGCTCCTCGCTCTGCCCGTAGTACCTTCCGATTATCTCGGGGCCCTGAATGGGATAGAATGATGCGCCGGACTCGTTGGCGACCGCTTTGGCGATTAGGGTCTTCCCAGTTCCGGGCGGTCCGTAGAGGAGAACACCCTTGGGTGCGGAGATCCCGAGCCTCCTGAACAGCTCAGGATGCTTCAGGGGCAGCTCAATCATCTCGCGGATCCTTTTCAGTTCCTCGTCAAGGCCGCCGATGTCCTCGTAGTTTATCTTCCCGATCATCCGGACCTTCTCGGTCTGTGCGGCCTCCTTTATCACGATGTCCGTACCGGCGTCCACGACCACCAGTCCCTTCGGGGAGGTGCTGACCACCGTGAACGGGGCGAGGCATCCCATGAGGGCGACGTTCGGCACCACTATGTCGTTCCCGGCCATCAGGGGCCTGTGCAGGAGGCTCTTCATGAAAATGTCCTTCACACCCTCGCCGAAGGATATCCTCTTGTCCTCCGGTATATTGGGCGCCAGGGTCACCCTCTCGGCCGTTGCGGGGTCTTTGTGGACGATGATCCTCACGTTGTCGTCGACTCCGACGCCCGCGTTGGTGCGGGTCTGGCCGTCGATCCTTATAAGCCCCTTGTCCTCAGGGGACCCCTTGAAGACCTTGAGGGCGGCAGATCTCTTCCCGACGACCTCTATCGAATCGCCCAGCTCCAAACCCATACTGAACATGGTCGCAGGGTCTATTCTGGCTCTTCCGAGCCCCGCTTCCGACCTTTTGGTCATCGGAGCCACCCTGAGCTCCATGTGATCTGCCATATCAGGGCCAATGCGATGTTCGTTTATATGAATCTCGCCGAAGGTCTCTATCCGAGCAGGGCCCTTACCAAAGGCTCCGCCGAAGCCAGCTCCTCGTCGTTCGGTTTCCACATGGAGCGGATGCTCTCATCCGCCACCAGGAAGCCCGCATCAGCCAGTCTCTCCTTCAGGATCTTCACGCTCTCTCCGCTCCACCCGTAGCATCCGAACGCTGCGGCCCGTTTGCTCCTGAATTTCAGGGATTTCATGAAATGGATGGTGCTGCTGACGCTGGTAAGTATGTCATTGCCGACCGTGGGCGAGCCCACTGCGACAGCCCTTGATCTGAAGACCTCGGTCATCATCTCGTTCTTGTCCGCCTTGGAGCAGTTGAATACCTTGACGGCCGTACCGGGGCTGACCCTGGCGGCCGCCTCCGCTATCTCGTGAGCGATGGCGGCGGTGCCCTCCCACATCGTGTCGTAGACTATGGTCAGCTGATCCTCCTGATAGTCATCGGCCCATTCGGCGTATTTCCCGACGATGCTGAGGGGGTCCTTCCTCCATATCACCCCGTGGCTGGGGGCGATCACGTCGATGGGCAGACCCAGGGATTTTATCTCCTCCAGCTTCTTGGTCACGAAGGATGAGAAGGGGTTGAGTATGTTGGCGTAGTACTTCATTGCCTCCTTCTCCAGCAGGCATTGGTCCGCCGTGTCGTTGAAAAGCCCTCCGACTGCGAAGTGCTGCCCGAAGGCGTCGTTGGAGAACAAGATGTTGTCTCCGGTCAGATAGGTGGCCATGCTGTCCGGCCAGTGGAGCATCTTCATCTCCACGAATACGAGCTTCTTGCCGTTGCCTATGTCCACCGAGTCCCCCGTTTTGACGGTCCTCAGGTCCCATCCGTTCTTGCCGTACTGCCCTTCCAGGCTCTTAACGGCGTTAGCCGTGCAGTAGATCGGTGTGCCGGGAATCTCCCTCATCAGGTCAGGGAGGGCCCCCGAGTGGTCCGCCTCCCCGTGGTTCATGATTATTATATCTATATTCTCGAGACCGACCTCTTCCCGCAGGTTGTCTACGAATTCCTTCCCGTGAGGCGTCCAGACCGTATCTATGAGCACGGTCTTCCCCTCCTCTATGAGGTACGCATTCTGACTAGATCCGTTCATTATGGAGAAATCGTCTCCGTGGAACGTCTGCAGCTCCCAATCCATATATCCGACCCAGCTCACATTGCCCTTTATCGTCCTTCTCATGCGCACGCCCCCTAAGGTAAGCTAAAGTAAATAGGGCGTCTCGCTATTAAACCGCTTGCTGCGGATGGGACGGAGAGCCCTCCGGAGGGAAGAACCGCCGAAAGCAGCCCGGTATTGGCACACATTATTAAATAGGATGACACGCTCCCCATTGAACGCAAGCTTAAGCTATCCATGGGCCTGTAGCTCAGCTAGGTAGAGCATCTGACTTTTAATCAGGTGGTCGGGGGTTCGAATCCCCTCAGGCCCGCTGGTAGTCTTCATGAGCGATCGAACAAAGGATCAAGTATGAGGAACATCTGAAATGGAATCGGATTTTATAGTGAAGGGGTTTCCCGCTGACCCGCAGCGGGGCATTGAGAATAGGTGATATACTTGGCAACAGAAAACATCTCGTTTAACGTCCTTAAGCACGAGCTCGTCCCGGAGCACGATCTCCTTCCCGAGGAGGAGGTCCAGAAGGTCCTCGCGAAATTCAGGATCACTCGCGACCAACTTCCAAAGATAAAGACGAGCGACGCGGCGATAAAAGTGCTGGAGAATGTGTATGGGCACCCAATCCAGGAGGGGAGCGTCATAAAAATAGTAAGGAAAAGCGAAACGGCGGAGCTATTCGTCGCTTACAGGCTTGTCATAGGGGGCTGAGCGGATGAGAGATCTCGTAAAGCTCTACTTCGATGAGCGCAGCATAGTAAATCACCACACCTCTTCTTTCAACGACTTCTTGGCCACCAATGACAACGCCAACAGCCGCATGCAGAAGATCGTCGATGACATAAGGGTCCCGACCGACGACACCGACCGCGGAACCATAAGGCTCGACCCCGAGCGTACGAACGGAAGGAACATCGAGATACGCATCGGCAGGAAGAGGGACGAGGACGGTAACATAGACGTACAGGCCAAACCCACCATTCGCATCAGCGAACCCAGCGTCATGGAGGCCAACGGTTACAGCCACGAGCTCACGCCTATGGAGGCAAGGCTCAGGAACCTCAACTACATGGCCTCCATATACGTTGATTTCACAATCATAGAGGACGGGATCGAGAAGGAGACGGAGAGGGTTCGCGTAGGCGACCTCCCCATGATGGTCCGGTCCAAAGGCTGCAATCTGAACAGGGGCGTGGTGGAAGCCCACGAGCAGCGCCAGATGTCCGATGAGGAGTACAACAAGTTCCTGATAGAGAGGAAGGAGGACCCGATGGACTCCGGAGGGTACTTCATAATCGGAGGGACGGAGAGGGTGCTCATAACGCTGGAGGATCTTGCCCCCAACAGGGTCATGGTCGAGTACAATGAGAAGTACGGCTCCGCCGTCGAGGTTGCGAAGGTCTTCTCCCAGAGAGAAGGGTATCGCGCCCTGACCCTGGTCGAGAAGAAGAAGGACGGTATGGTCACAGTCACCGTACCGGTCGCCCCTACCGCCATACCCCTGGTCGCCATAATGAGGGCGCTGGGGATGGAGGATGACAGGCAGATCTACGAGGCCATAGTCTCCAACGAGAACGTGGGGGACATGGCCAACATCGTCTATGCCAACATCGAGAGCAGTGACGATAAGAAGAACTATGCTCCCAACGGCTACCACACCCAGGAGGACGCAATAGCGTTCCTGGAGAGGAACTTCGCTGCAGGACAGGCGAAGGAGTACAGGACGAAGAAGGTCGAGAGCATACTCGACCGTTCCCTGCTCCCGCACCTGGGAGACACCAAGGAAGACCGCATGAAGAAGGCCATCTTCCTCGGGCGTGTCGCACGCTCCGTTCTCGAGCTCTCCATGGGCAAGAGGAAGGAGGACGACAAGGACCACTACGCCAACAAGAGGCTCAAGCTCTCCGGCGACCTCATGGAGGACCTCTTCAGGACCAGCTTCAGCAGCCTGATGAAGGATCTGAAGTATCAGCTGGAGAGGAATTGGGGCAGGAAGAAGGACGAGCTCAAGATCTCGTCATCCATACGCCCGGACCTCCTCACGCACAAACTGCTCCACGCTCTCGCCACAGGTAACTGGGTCGGCGGACGCGCCGGTGTATCGCAGTTGCTGGACAGGACGACGAGCATGTCCGCTCTGTCCCACCTGCGCAGGATAACCTCCTCGCTGACGAGGAGCCAGCCCCACTTCGAGGCTCGTGACCTGCACCCCACTCAGTGGGGCAGACTCTGCCCCTCGGAGACCCCGGAAGGACAGAACTGCGGTCTGGTGAAGAACGCCGCCCTCATAATCGACGTTTCCAAGGGATCCCCGGATTCCGATGTCGAGTGGACCCTGAACAAGGATCTCGGCATGTCGAAGGTGGGGCAGTACAAGAGCCGCGTGTACATCAACGGAGACCTGGTCGGAAGCCACGATGATCCGGTCAAATTGGTAGCGGAGATCCGCAGCAGAAGGAGATGCGGTCTTCTCTCCGATGAGATAAACGTGCGCTACGACGAGGATATGGACGAGGTCATCATCAACTGCGATGAGGGTCGCCTCAGGCGCCCCCTGCTGGTCCTCAAGGACGGCAGGACCACGCTGACCAGGAAGCATCTCGATTCCATACGCAACAGGACCCTGAAATGGGACGACCTGTTCCGCGAGGGCATAATCGAGTGGGTTGACGCAGAGGAGGAGGAGGACACCTACATAGCGGTGGAGCCCTTCAGCGTCCCCGATTATTGCAAGGACTGCAACCACCCCATGTCCGCTAACGACGTGGACTGGATGAACATCGGTGAGAGCGGCGACCCCGTTCTCAGATGCCATCTCTGCGATGACGAGTTCACTGTGGATCCCAAGATAACCAAGGCCCACACCCACATGGAGATAGACCCCATGGTCATACTCGGAGTGGCGGCCGGTCTTGTCCCGTATCCCGAGCACAACTCCTCGCCCCGTGTGACCATGGGCGCGGGAATGGCGAAGCAGTCCCTGGGTATCCCTGCGGCGAACTATCGTCTCAGGCCCGACACCCGCGGCCACCTTCTCCACTATCCCCAGAAGCCCATGGTGCAGACTCAGACGATGGAGTTCGTCGGATACAACCGCAGGCCCGCAGGGCAGAACTTCTGCGTTGCGGTCATGTCCTACCACGGATACAACATCGAGGACGCCCTTGTGATGAACAAGAGCTCCGTGCAGCGCGGCCTCGGAAGGTCCACCTTCATGAGGACGTACCGTGCGGAGGAGCGCCGCTACCCGGGAGGTCAGGAGGATCACTTCGAGATCCCCTCTCCCGACGTGATGGGCGCCCGCGCAGACCTCTCGTACGCATCCCTCGGCGAGGACGGTCTGATATTCCCGGAGGCCGAGGTCACCGGAAGCGATGTGCTGATAGGGAAGACGTCACCCCCCAGGTTCCTGGAGGAGGAGACCGATTTCCTCACGCCCCAGAAGAGAAGGGAGACCTCCGTCACCGTAAGGCCCGGGGAGCACGGATACGTGGACTCTGTGATGGTCACCGAGTCAGAGAACGGCTCCAGGCTCGTAAGGGTGAAGATCAGGGACCAGAGGATACCCGAGCTGGGCGACAAGTTCTGTTCCAGACACGGGCAGAAAGGCGTCATCGGACGCCTGGTGGATCAGTGCGACATGCCGTTCACGATAGACGGTGTGACGCCAGATCTGGTGGTCAACCCCCACGGCATACCTTCCCGTATGACCGTCGCCCACATCCTCGAGATGATCGGCGGCAGGGTCGGCTCCATGGAGGGCCGCACCGTGGACGGCACGGTGTTCTCCGGAGAGAGGGAGGAATCCATACGTGACGGACTGGTCAGGAACGGTTTCAAGCACACCGGAAGGGAGGTCATGTACGACGGCACCACCGGAAGGCAGATCCAGATGGAGATCTACACCGGAGTGATATTCTACGAGAAGCTGCACCACATGGTCAGCGGCAAGATGCACGTCCGTTCCCGCGGCCCCGTGCAGATCCTGACCCGTCAGCCCACCGAGGGACGTTCCAGGCAGGGAGGTCTCAGATTCGGTGAGATGGAGCGTGACTGTCTGATCGGCCACGGCGCTGCCATGGTGATCAAGGACCGTCTTCTCGACGAGTCCGACGGCACGCAGCAGCACGTCTGCGGTAACCCGAACTGCGGTCACATTGCCATAATGGACAGGCGCGGCGCGGTCTACTGCCCCGTGTGCAAGAACAACACCAATGTGCATCTGGTCCAGACCTCCTATGCGTTCAAGCTGCTCATGGATGAGCTGCTCTCGCTGGGTGTTGCGATGAGACTGCAGTTGGAGGACCTGAGGTGATCATATGCGCGGAATAACGAAAAGGATAGGATCCATAAAATTCTCCTGCGTTTCGCCTGAGGAGATAAGGAAGATGTCGGCGACCAAAGTCATAACCGCCGACACCTACGATGACGAAGGCTACCCGATAGAGATGGGCCTCATGGACCCCCATATGGGAGTCATAGAGCCCGGGATACGCTGCAAGACCTGCGGATGCAAGGTCGACGAGTGCCCGGGGCACTTCGGGCACATCGAGCTGGCAATGCCCGTCATCCACGTCGGGTTCATCAAGGACATAAAGTCCATGCTGGAATCGACCTGCCACAAGTGCGGCAGGCTCATGCTGACCCAGGACCAGATAAGCGTCCGCAGGGACAGCATGGAGCGCATGGAGGAGCTGGGAGCAGACACGGTGGATACCAAGACATTCTCCAAGGAGACGGTCAAGGACGCCGCCAACAAGGGTGTCTGCCCCTACTGCGGCACCGAGCAGGTGAAGATAAAGCTGGACAAGCCCACCACCTTCAGGGAGGTCACGGACAACCACAAGCTTACGGCCAAAGAGGTCCGCGAGAGGCTCGAGCGCATAACAGATGAGGACCTGAAGACCCTGGGAATGGACCCCAAGACGTGCAGGCCGGAGTGGATGGTTCTCACCGCCCTCGCCGTGCCCCCCGTCACCGTGAGGCCCTCCATAACCCTGGACTCAGGGGACAGATCCGAAGATGATCTGACCCACAAGCTGGTGGATGTCCTCAGGATCAACCAGAGGCTGAGGGAGAACCGCGACGCGGGCGCTCCCCAGCTGATCGTCGAGGATCTCTGGGAGCTTCTGCAGTACCACATAACCACCTACTTCGATAACCAGACCTCCGGCATACCGCCGGCAAGGCACAGGAGCGGGCGCCCCCTCAAGACCCTGACGCAGAGGCTGAAAGGCAAGGAGGGGCGTTTCAGGTCCAACCTTTCCGGTAAGCGCGTGAACTTCTCTGCCCGTACGGTCATATCTCCGGACCCCATGCTCTCCATAAACGAAGTGGGAGTCCCGATACCGGCGGCCAGGGAACTGACCGTCCCGACCCACGTCAACGAGAATAACATCGAGAAGATGAGGGAGCTCGTACGCAGAGGCGTGGCGCCTCTCGACGAGAAAGGAGGGTACATTCCCGGAGTCAACTACATAATAAGGTCTGACGGAAGGAGGATCAGGCTCACCGACCGCAACGCAGAGGAGGTCGCGGAAGGGATAGAGCCGGAGTACATAGTCGAGAGGCAGCTGATGGACGGTGACGTCGTTCTGTTCAACAGACAGCCGTCACTGCACAGGATGTCCATGATGGCCCACCGCGTGAGGGTCATGACGGACCGCACCTTCAGGTTCAACCTCTGCGTCTGCCCGCCTTACAACGCGGACTTCGACGGTGACGAGATGAACCTCCACGTCATTCAGAGCGAGGAGGCCAGGGCCGAGGCGCGCATAATCATGCAGGTCCAGGAGAACATACTGTCCCCCAGGTACGGAGGCCCCATAATCGGTGCCATCCACGACTACATAACGGGGGCGTTCTTCCTGACCCACAAGAACCCTGTCTTCAACAGGATGGAGGCCATGAGCATCCTCTCCAAGCTGAAGAACATAGAGATCCCGGAGCCCCAGATCGATGCTGACGGCAACGAGTACTGGACCGGGAAGCAGCTGTTCTCCATAGTGCTGCCGGACGATTTCCGCACCACCTTCAAGAGCAGCATATGCCTCGGCTGCACCAAGTGCAAGAGGGAGGGCTGCGAGAATGACGCCTACGTCAAGATACGCGACGGTCAGCTGTTGCTCGGGACCATCGATGTGAAGGCCATCGGGAACAGCAAGGGGAAGATCCTTGACCGCATAACACGCGATTACGGCTATGACCGGGCGGCCCAGTTCATAGATGAGGTGACGAGGCTCGTCCTCGGCGCCATCATGGAGCACGGATTCAGCACAGGCATAGACGACGAGGATATACCCAGCAGCGCAAGGCTGCAGATCCAGAGCAACAATGCGGATGCGGTCGAGAAGGCCCAGGCCTATGTGCGCTCCTTCAAGGACGGCACCCTGGACCCCATGCCCGGACGCACGATCAAGGACACCCTGGAGGTCAACGTGAAGAAGACCCTGGAAGATGCCCGTGACACGGACGGACGCATTGCAGAGAAACATCTGGGTCTTTCGAATTCGGCAGTCATCATGGCCAAGGCCGGAGCCAGAGGCTCAATGCTGAACCTCACTCAGATGGCAGGCTGCGTCGGCCAGCAGACCGTCCGCGGAGAGAGGCTCTCCAGAGGATACTGGCAGAGGACCCTGCCCCATTTCCAGAAAGAGGATCTGGGAGCATATTCCAGAGGGTTCGTGTCCAGCTCCTACAAGGAGGGGCTCTCGCCCACCGAGTTCTTCTTCCACTCAATGGGAGGGAGAGAAGGGCTGGTGGACACCGCGGTCAGGACATCCAGGTCCGGTTACATGCAGAGGAGACTCGTCTCCGCGCTTGAGGACCTGAAGCTGACCGAGGGCGGTTCCGTCAGGAACACCGCCGGTACCATAGTGCAGTTCCTCTACGGAGAGGACGGGGTCGACCCGACCAGGTCCGTTCAGGGGAAGGCCCTCAATCTGGATGATCTGTTCACAGAGGTCCTGGGCGACGAGGCGGACAAGCTTCTGAAGCTGGAGACCAAGGACGTCGGCGAGGACTACGGTACCCGCGAGAAGGATGAGATGGAGTTCGAGGAAGAAGAGGAAGCCCTTGAATCCGAGGACTACGAGACCGACTACGGGGGTGAGTGAAATGGCTAGAAAAGACACGGTCAATGCCCTGGTCAGGAGAGGTATTGAGGAGAGGACGGCGGAAGCGCTGACGACCAAATACAACACACTGAAGGACATAGGGGACGCCACCGTTCAGGACCTTACTGCCCTCGGGATATCCGAGGCAGAGGCGAAGACGGTGCTGGACAGCATAGGCAAGCGCCCCTCCAAATCCTCGGCGCCCGTGAAGGCGAAGAAGGTGGAGGAGGTCAAGCCCCAGGAGCCGATGGAGATACTGAGGAACACCCACACCTACACCGCGGAGGAGGAGAGGGTCCTCGCTCTCGCCGAGAAGAGAGGCGCGGAGCTGACCCTGAAGACCATAATCGAGATCGCCGGGCGCATAGAGGATGCGGGCCTGGACGATGAGACCGTCGAGAAGGTTTTGGTCGCTGCGGACCGCATGTACAAAGAGCGCCGCATGGACCCCAACGAGTCGGTCGGGATGATGGCCGCGCACTCCATCGGTGAGCCCGGTACCCAGATGAACATGCGTACCTTCCACCACGCGGGTGTGGCGAACATCAACGTCACCCTGGGTCTGCCCAGGCTGATCGAGATAGTGGACGCCAGGCGCGTTCCCAGCACACCGTCCATGAACATCCCTCTGATCGGGGATGCGGCGGAGGACGAGGGCGTTGCCAGGCGCATAGCCTTCGAGATAGAGACAACGGTCCTTGACAACGTAGCATCGCTGAAGGCGGACTCCACCAACATGGTGATAGAGGTCCAGCTGATCAACAGCGCCCTCAGCGCCCGCGGTCTTACCAAGGAAGAGATCGCGGACAAGCTCAACAAGGTCAGGCTCCTGCGCGGTCTGGTAGAGGTCAGGGACTTCGATATACTGATCCGCTGCGACGAGCCGTCCTTCAAGAAGCTGCAGATGATCTACGAGGCCGCGAAAGCGGCCAAGATAAAAGGGATAGACGGGATCACCAGGGCGGTTCTGGCCCGTGACGAGAAGACCGGCAGATGGTACATCGTCACGGAAGGGAGCAACCTGAAGGAGGTCCTGAAGGTCCCCAGCGTGGACGCCGAGAGGACAATGACCAACAGCATCCTTGAGATCGGGGAGGTCCTGGGCATAGAGGCCGCTAGGAACTCCATCATAAAGGAGGCCAAGGGCACACTCGGAGAAGCAGGTCTGAACGTGGATACAAGGCACATAATGCTCGTATCCGACCTGATGACCAACGACGGCGCGGTGAAGGCCATAGGCAGGCACGGTATATCCGGAAGGAAGTCCAGTGTGCTGGCCAGAGCGGCCTTCGAGATAACTGCCCCGCACCTATTGCGGGCTGCCATGAACGGAGAGGTGGACAACCTCGAGGGAGTGGCGGAGAACATCATAGTCGGTCAGCCCGTGACACTCGGAACGGGCGCCGTAAACCTGGTATACTCACCTAAGAAGAAAAAGGGGGATAAGAAATGATAGACATAGGAAAGGCACTGAAGGCCGCCATAACCACCGGAGAGGTGGAGTTCGGGGTCATGCAGACTGAGAAAGCTGTTAAGTCCGGAAAGGCACAGATGGTCATAGTGGCCAACAACTGCCCCAGCAAGGCCCTGGTGGCCGGGGACTCGGGGGTCAAGGTCCATGTGTTCGAAGGCAACAACATGGAACTGGGCGCCCTCTGCGGCAAACCCTTCTCGGTCTCCGCTCTGGCGGTCATAGACAAGGGAACGTCCAACATACTTACGTTGTGAAAATATGGCAGCGGACATAGTGCTGAATGAGGATACGCTCAGGTACATACGCCTGTTCGAGGGCGTGACCAAGACGAACGTGAGGGACTGCATGGTGACGAAGGACAAGCTTGTCTTCGTCGTTGATAAGAGCCAGGGCAACAAAGCTGTGGGCAAGAAAGGCGAGCACATGCTCACCATGAAGGACAGGACGGGGAAGGACATCCAAGTCGTCGAGTACTCTGAGGACCCGGAGCAGTTCGTGAAGAACGTTTTCTTCATCTACGGCCCCCAGAAGGTCGTGATAGAGAAACGTGACAACATAACTCACGCCACCGTCACCGTCGACCCTAAGCTGAAAGGCAGGGCCATAGGCAAAGAGGGAAGGAACCTTCGCATAGCCCGGGATATCGTCAACAGGCACCATGAGATCCAGAGCATAAGCGTGGACTGACCGGTCCCCCGAATCTTAGGAAACCATTTACTTCTATTACTTTTAGTTCAGGGGGACCCTCTCGACCTCGAGGCCGTCTGCGGTCGGATAGCGCTCGGATATGTAGCATTTATAGGGGAGCTCTGAAGCAAGCTCCTCAATGATCCAGCTTGCTATTTCCAGACCGAAATCGGAGATCCTCATGAGCTCCTTCGGCACATCGTACCTGTCCGCCATCAGCTCCACGGCGGCCCCGGGGTCATCGGCATAGAGGAGTCCCCTCAGTATCGTGCCGTCATCGGTCACCAGATCGTAATCCTCCGCCACACGCTCTGCCCTCCTGATGAGGCGCCTCCTGAGCTGGACTCCGTCCTTGAATGCGGAGCTGCAGAAATGCACGGGGGTCTTGTGGCGTCCCCTCATGACTGCGGCGGCTGTGACGGCAGAGCCCCCTACCGCTGAGGAGATCTCATCCAACAAGCCGTATTTCATATCCTCCATCATGTGCCAGTTACTCTCTGAGAACTCAAGCTCGTTGAGGTTGACGAACTTAATGGCGGCAGAATCGCAGAAATCCAATAGCGATCTCAGCCCGTCTTCATGGCCCGGGAGAGCCGGCACCTCTATCCCGACATCCATTCCCCCCATTTCCGCTATCTCCCTCAGCGGCGTTTCCTCCAAACGGTCCCACATATGCTCCGGAGGATGGAATCTTATCTCATCCAGGCCCGCATCCCTGAGCGTCCCGGCCTTATCGGCATCCATGGTGGCTGTGTAAAGGTGAATGTGGTGATCCGGTCCGAAACGGGCCTTCAGCATCCTTATGAACGAAACGGTCCTGTCTATATTCAACAGGGGATCCCCGCCCGTTATCCCTGTGCCAGTGGCACCTATTGATACAGCTTCCTCTATGATGTCGTCCTCTTCTGACACAAGCATCTCATCAGCGTATACAGCATCCTTATCCTTCCTCTCAAAGGAGACAGGGCAATAGAAGCATCCGGAATCGCAGAGTCCCGTCACGAAGAGCACCATCTTACTGCCGTTCAGGCAATGCTCACAGCCGGTTGCCAAAGGTCCGGTCCTGGCGGAGCCGCACTCCATTCGCGTGGTCCTCATATCCGCGTGAACGGCGCGATGTTTTAATAACCCTTGCGGGGCTATGCTCAGCACATGAAGAAGGACACGCGCATAGTCCTGGCTCTTGACGAGACGGACGGCGATAAGGCCCTGGCCATAGCCAGGGATGTGTCGGGTCACATCGACGCGGTGAAGATAAACTGGCCCCTGGTCCTTTCGGCAGGCCCCGGCATGATCTCGGAGCTATCGGAGATAACCGACGTGATCTGCGATTTCAAGGTTGCCGATATACCGAACACGGTGAAGCTGATAGTCGGCAACGCCGTTTCCCGGGGAGCGTCCGCTGTCATAGTGCACGCCTTCACCGGGGAGGACTCCATGGTAGCGGCGGTAGAGGCGGCGGGCAAGGCCGAGATATATGCCGTCACCGAGATGAGCCATCCCGGCGGAAAGATGTTCACCGCCCCCCATGCGGAGGAGATGGCTGCCATGGGCGCAAGGTGCGGAGCCGCAGGATTCATAGCCCCAGCCACCAGGCCTGAGAGGATAGCCGACATAAGGCGCATCATAGGGGGAAGGAAGATCCTGTCGCCCGGAGTGGGGGCCCAGGGAGGCTCCGCGGCGGATGCGATAAGGGCCGGGGCGGACTATGCCATAATCGGAAGGGCGATATACGGTGCAGCAGAGCCCAGGAAGGCGGCCCGGGCCTTCGAGTCCGAGATAAGGTCCGTGCTCTAGGTACGCGCGCATGCA
>Ga0265294_10001688_pt1 | contig 29714 bp, 30 predicted proteins | sample MunlanPumphouse3_FD_192504 | JGI IMG/M metagenome (GOLD analysis project Ga0265294, IMG submission 192504) | Groundwater microbial communities from a municipal landfill in Southern Ontario, Canada - Pumphouse #3 | ecosystem: Environmental > Aquatic > Deep subsurface > Groundwater | place...
AATTGTTCGATCTAATCTCCTTTGGTATCCGTGAATGTCTTTTTGTTTTTCCATGCCCTTGTAAAAATCGTTGAATATTTAAACAACAATTAAGGGCACAGTCGTGAAAATTCACGCCCCGACCGAGATTCGAACTCGGGTCACCACCGTTCTCCAAGACAAGAATTTGGACATCATCATCTCGGAATAATCTTTGAAAAAAGGCTGCATTGAGATGCTAGATTTCCTCTTTCATCAAGATTTCATCGCCTCAAGTCTATTGAGAGGGTGGCATACTTGGCCTCTGTACTATCGGGGCTTCCGATATTGCCAGATAGTCGGAGATCTTGACTCCAGGGACAAATCCAAGATTGATTTGTACCTCACAGAAATATTTTATTTCTAGTGTATACTATCCGAGCTTCCAATATTTAACACTCCGACATTTATCCCCCAGAAAACAATTAGAGGATTGCTTCCAAGCTTAGGGAAAGATTCCCAAGGAAAACGCTGTTTTCCTTTGACTGCACTATCGGAGCTTAAACATAAAAGAACTAATTAGATTAAAAAGATTTCTAATCTTCTAAAAGAGCTAGATAATGCCCAACAAGATTATTCAGGAAATGATATTGAGAATACCCAAAACGAGATAACTCATTAGCTTTTCTCCATTCAGCCAGTTCTCTTTCAGAAGAAACCAAGGGATCTCCAACTAAATTTTGAAGGGACTTATTCATCAAAACAAAATGAGACATATCTAGATCATCAATTTCCTCTCCAACATATTGGGAAACAGAAGTTAATAACATTGAAGCGGAGTTAATATTACATCCTGGATTTCTCTTATAAAAATGATTAAACATCTTATAAATACCATCTTTAATAACTCCAATCTTAGATAATTCTTTTTCTTTCGAAGTTAATTCGGCACGAAAAGTATAATCTTTCTCTCGCTTAGATCGCTTAGAAGATAAAGGAACAACCAAACTATTCCAAACTTCCTCAGACCAAAGATTTTCCCTAAATTTCATAAGAAAAGAATTCTTAACTAAGTTATAAAGATTATTGTAATCAAGTATTATTAATTTCAAAGTCCTCCTCAATCAAAATAGAGGATTTACAATTAATTTATCTTAATTAATGATACCACTAAGCCCATTAATCTTAGAATTAAAATTCTAAGTAAAAATTTCAAAAAGTCCTTAAACCAAATTAACAAAAGTCATAACCTTCAGCAGCCCCTTGTTACAAAAGAGTTATAAAATAAAACTCTGAATCTTCCCTTTCAAACAAGTAATTATTTAAAATCCAAAAAAATAAATCTCTTCTTTTTTCAATAAAAAAGCGTAAGCTACGAAAAATGCTTGTTAATTAACATTTTTTAAACTAAGAATTATTAGGAACCTATTCCGATAAAAAAACAAGAATAACCAAAGGATTATCCTTAAAAACTTTTTATCCCCCTAATCTTCCAACCAGATTTTTATTTGCCAGACTTTACCAAAAACCCTAAACCTCCTTCTGAATAAATAAGTATCTCTCTGCACAAAGGTCTAAATAATTCTCTACCTCCTAAGAGATAATCAAAAAAGGCCATTCAGAAAATGGGCGATTCAACTTTCAAGAATAATCTATTCAAAACATTCCATTCTAAAATATGCCCCTTCTTCACATTCTTTGCCATTTGAAAAAACACAATAACCGACATTACCTTCAAGTTCATCTCTAATTTCCAATTTTCCCCCTTGTTCTAAACAATAAACCGAAGCAGGATTCGCAATTTGAACAACCCTCCCAAAACCACCAGAAGAACCTTCAAATTTTCCCAGATTATCCATATGCTGAAGAACATAAACAAACATTAAAAGAACTATCAAAAGACTCAAAAAAGTAGCTAAAATCTTTTCTGCATTTTTCATACCAAACAAAAGAAAAAGTAATTCTTAATTCTTTCTGAAATAAAAGACAGAACAATTATTAATAAGAAAACCTAAAAATTCCAAAAGCAAAAAATAATAGCCCGTCCAGGATTCGAACCTGGGTCACCAGATCCAGAGTCTAGCATACTTGACCGCTGTACTAACGGGCTTTAAATTTAAAAGAAAATTTCCATTTTTAATTCTTCCTAATTCCAAACAAATCTAGCATCAGCAATAATAGCTTTTCCCTCAGAAACCATCAAAGGGTTAATGTCCATTTCTTTAATCTTAGGGTACTTCTTAACAAGTTCACTAACTTTCATAACCACTTCCACAATCGCTCCCACATTCTGTTTATCTAAATACTTAGCCCCCTCAACCTCTTTAACCATCTTGAAAGCGTCTTTTCTTTCCAACCCAGAAACTCTAAAAGAAACATCTTTCTTTTCTTCAACATCTGAACCCCCGGCACCAAAAGCAATAACATGACCAAAATCTGAAGTAAACTTTATTCCAACTAAAAATTCCTTCCCTGTAATCTGCTTTTGAATAAAAACCCCCTCAGAACCCTTAATCCCCTTAAACTTTTTCAAATAAACAAGAGCATCGGAATAGGTCTTCACTCCAACTTTAACCCCCCCGATTCTTTTTTTATGCAAGACCTTAATTCCAGAAACCTTCATAACAACAGGAAAACCAAACCGACGCAAACTAGCTTGAAGATCCTTAATATTTTTAACAAAAAAACCCGAGACAACATCAAATCCCTCACGAAACAGAAAGCTCTCCGCTTTTTTCTCATCAAATATTCTCATATTTATATAACCAAACTTATTTATATAAACCTTACCAAATATTTTTATGAAAGAGGTAATTGAAAATTTCTTAAATCCAAAATCAATAGCTGTAATAGGGGCTTCAAACACCAAAGATAAAGTAGGAAACATCTTAATTAAAAAAATATGTCAGTGCAATAAAAAAGTAATACCAATAAATCCCAATTCAAAAACAATCCTAAATAGAGAAGCTTTTCCAACAGTCTTAAAATATCCTAAATCAATTGATTTGGCAATAATAGCTATACCTGCAAAAGATGTTCCTAAAGCCTTAGAGCAATGCGGAAAAAAGAAAATAAAAAACATAATAGTAATTTCAGCTGGTTTCAAAGAGGTAGGAAACTTAAAATTTCAAAAGAAACTAGATAAAATAAAAGAAAAATACTCCCTAAACATTCTAGGACCAAATTGCTTCGGAATAGTTAACCCAAAAATAAATCTAGATACTACCTTCGCTAACCAAACCCCAAAAAAAGGTTCAACGGCATTTATCAGCCAAAGTGGAGCTTTATGGAGCTACGCAGCAGATTTGGGTATCGGCTTCTCAGGATTTATCAGCTTAGGAAACATGTCGGATCTCTCCTTCACAGATTTTTTAGAGTATTACATAAAGGACAAATCAACCAAGAAAATAATCCTCTACATTGAAAGATTAAAACAAGGAAAAAAATTCGTAGAATTATGTAAATCTACTAAAAAAGAAATCCTTGTAATAAAGGCAGGTTCAACAGAAAAAGGAAACAAAGCAGCAATAAGTCATACCGCAAGTTTAGCAAACGACTATAAAATATATCAAGGAGCCTTTAAGCAAGCGGGAGTAAAACAGGTTGACACTTTAGCAAAAGCATTAGGAATAAAAGAACAAAATATAGAAAAATCCTTAAAAGGAAAGCACCTATTAACAATAACTAACGCTGGAGGAGCGGGAACAATCTTAACAGATAAATTAACAAAGAAGGGGTTCACAATTCATGGACCCCATGACCTCCTAGGAACCGCAACAGCACAAGAATATAAATTAGATTTAGAAAAAATAAAATTTGAATATGATAATATTTTAATAATCTTAACCCCCCAAGCAATGTCCGAACCAACAAAAACCGCTCAAGAAATCGTTCGATCAGAACAGAGAGATAAAATAATAGCAGTGTTCCTAGGAGAAAAATCTCTAAAAGAAGCAAAAAGAATTCTAGAACTAAACAAAATCCCCTTTTATAACCTAAGTGCCTAAAATGGAAACTAAGAGGATAATTTCCATTCTAAAAACTTTAACAAAAACCTACACCTCAAATGAAGAGACAACTTTAAACAGAATGAGGAAAAAGCCTAACCCTTATAAAGTCTTAATCTCCTGCCTTTTATCTTTAAGATCTCGAGACGAAACAACAGAAAAAGTATCTAAAGAACTGTATAAATATGCAGAAACCCCCCAAGAAATGCTGAATTTACCAATGCCAAAACTAAAACAGATAATCTTCCAGACAGGGCATTATAATAAAAAAGCAGAAAATCTAAAACACGTTTCAGAAGAGTTAATAAAAAGATTTAATTCAAAAGTCCCAGAAACAAGAGAAGAATTAATATCTATAAAGGGAATAGGTCCGAAAACCGCAAATATTGTTTTGGCATTTGCATACAACCAACCGTTCATACCCGTAGACACCCATGTTCATAGAATTTCAAATAGATTAGGATTTGTAAAAACAAAAACTGCTGAAAAAACTGAACCAGAACTCTATAAAATAATTCCAAAAAAATATTGGAATGAAGTTAATGCAATTTTCGTCCAATTTGGAAGAGAAATCTGCCAACCAATAAGCCCACATTGCTCTAAATGCCCAATAAAAAACTACTGCCCAAAGATAGGAGTAACTAAATCTAGATAAATTTACTCAATAAAAATCCAAAGGTCAGGAAACAAGGTAAAAAAGTTGCACTTAGCTACAATTCCCCTTATGTTTTTTATAATTACTAACAAATCAGTTTATCATTAGAAAAACGAAGCTTTCTAAAGATTATATGTTCCACCGAAATCGCAAAAAAACTCAGAGTTATATAATACTCTAATCCTGTAACTTCCCTAGAAAAGAGATTCCCAATTATTTTTTTATTTCGTGAAAGAATAAGAAATTTTTTATTTCTTAACATCCCTTGAAAAAAAGGTTTATAAAAACGTTTAATGAAAAAATAAAAAGAAAAAATGAAAAAACATAAGAAGACAGTAAAAAAAATTAAAAGATTACCTAAAACTAAAAAGAAATAAATGCAACCACAATCTTTAAAAAACAAAATATCATCAAACTTCTATGAAAAGATCATCTAGACGTTGGAAAAAGAAAAATCAAATGCGTTGGAAATGGCAACGTAAAAAACTTCGAAAAGAGAAACGTAAACGTAGAATAAAAAGGTCTAGATAGTTCTTAATAATAATTTTTATAAAAGAAAATATCCTAAAATTTAGCTTCCTTTGGCTCCATAGAAAATTTCTTATTTGAAGTATGCTCGATTGAAATGCTATTAAAAAGAGATATAAAAAATAGTTCAATAATCGCTTAAAAACCAATAAACTTTAAATCACCCAGAAAATACTTAAACGGAAGAATAATAGAATTCTTTCAAAAAAGGGAGCAATAAATCTTCTGAAAATTTAACCCAAATTTTTAGGATAAAAAAATTCAAATATTCTTTCCAATTTTTCAAACCCTCCTAAAAACTAATTTAGAATGATTAAAAAGAACAGGGAAAAATTTGATTCAATAGGAAAAAAGAAAATAATAAAATTTATCTCAACACTAAAAATAAATGAGTAGAATTTAAATAAAACAATTAAAATAACCCTTCATTCTACACTTAGAGTAAAAAATTAAGAATAAAAGTGACCCTTCCTTCAAAATCCTTTAAAGATTACTAAAAAAATAAGGCTAGAAACCATCTTTATCAAAATATATATTACAAGATGTATTTTCTAAGATATATATTACAAAATATAAATAATAACAGTATAATAATATTTATTAAGGGACTTCCAATAATATACTCATGAGCGAGATATGGACTGAAAAATACAGACCATCTACTTTTCAAGAGGTGGTTGGACAGAATGAAACAATAAAGAGAATCAAAGGCTTGACCAATTCTCTCAACATTCCCCACCTCCTTTTTGCAGGACCTGCAGGAACCGGAAAATCTACTCTAGCATTAATTGTTGTAAAAGAGCTTTTCAAGGAACAATGGAAAGAAAATTATTTGGAACTTAATGCTTCTGACGAAAGAGGAATTAATATAGTAAGAGACAAAGTAAAATCTTTTGCAAGAACAAAATCTTTAGGAAAAGTTCCTTTCAAAATAATCTTTTTGGACGAAGCAGATGCACTGACCCCCGAAGCCCAACAAGCATTAAGAAGAACGATGGAAAATTATTCTTCAACTTGTAGATTCATAATGTCTTGCAACTATTCAAGCAAAATAATAGACCCGATCCAGTCTAGATGTGCAGTTTTTAGATTTAAACTATTAGAAAAAAAAGATATTGAAAAAGTAATTAAAATAATCGCAGAAAGGGAAAATTTGCTAATTGCTCCGGAAGCTATTGACGAGATTTATGAATCCAGCGAAGGGGATTGTAGAAGATGTATTAATTTAATGCAAGCAACAGCCTCTATATCTCCTTCGATAACAAAAGATTTAGTATCGACCATGGTTTCAGAAGCAAAGCCAAAAGATATCAAAATAGTTTTAGAATATGCACTCTCGGGAGATTTTGGAGCATCAAGAGAAAAGCTATTGGATGTTATGTTAAGGGAATCTATTTCAGGACAAGACGTAATAAAAGCTATCCAAAAAGAAATCTGGAATTTAACAATTGAACCAGAGATTAAAGTAAAGCTTACAGAAAAAACAGGAGAAACAGAATTTCGAATAGTCGAAGGCTCTGATCCCTTCATTCAACTTCAAGCACTTCTAGCTTCATTTGTTTTAGCAGGACGAGGTAAGTCCTAGGAGGCCTGCCAAATGCAATGGACAGAAAAATACCGACCAAAAACCCTAAATGAAATTAAAGGACAAGATAAAGCAATCTCCGCAATAAAAGAGTTTACAACAAAATTTCCTCAAAAGAAAAAAGCAATTCTATTAAACGGCCCACCAGGAGTTGGAAAAACAACAATAGTTCATGTGATTGCAAAAGAACTAAATGCAGAAATATTCGAATTGAATGCTTCGGACTTAAGAAACAAAGCAAAAATAAATGAAGTGTTAAAACCCGCTCTAGAACAGCAATCTCTAACAAATAAGACGAAAATAATTCTGGTAGATGAAGTTGATGGCATTTCAGGAACAGACCGAGGAGGAATAATCGAATTAACAAGACTGATTGAAAAAACAAGATATCCAATAATCGCGACATCAAATAACGCCTGGACCCAAAAACTAGCTCCCCTAAGAAAAATGGTAACCACAATAGATTTGAAAAAACTAGAACCTTCAATAATAAAACAGATACTGATAGAAATCCTAAAAAACGAAAATCAATTTGTTAAATTAGAATTATTAGGAAAAATAATTGCTGCTTCCAACGGAGACATCAGAGCTGCAATAAATGATATTCAATCAATCTCCTTGTTAGGAAATCAAGAGGAAGTAGAAATTACAGAAAGAAACAAAGAAAAAGATATCTTTTCCGCCTTAAGAGACATTTTTCAAGAAAAAGCAAGCCTAGATATGTTGTCTTTATATGATAAAGTAGATTTATCCTTAGACGAAATTATGCTTTGGATAGAAGAAAATATCCCAAAAATCTATCAAGGAGAAGAATTGGAAAAAGCATTTGAAAGGTTAAGCAAAGCAGATATTTTTAAGGGAAGAATTTACAAACAACAATATTGGAGATTCCTAGTCTATCAAAACATCCTTTTAAGTTATGGGATTTCTCAATCAAAAAAATATGAAAAAAAAGGGTTCTATAAATATAATAAACCAGAAAGAATACTAAAAATATGGTTAAGTAATCAAAAAAACGCAAAGAAGAAATCCATCTCAGAAAAATATTCTAAACTTGCTCACATAGGAACAAAAAGAGCAATGCAAGATTTCAAAGTAATTTTACCTTTCCTAAAAAACCCAGAAATTCAAAAAGAACTCAAATTAGAAGAAGAAGAAATTGCATACCTTAAAAGACATTAATCTTCTGAGAAAAATAAACTTTTTTAAGATTAACCCCCGAAAGGCAAAATCCAAATTATCAAAAGAAACTTGGGGAATTTTTTGAAATAACCTTTCTAACACAATATTCTAAAAAGTCTAATCTTTTTTTAATCAGCCTCTTAAGATTAAAACATATTTAGGTTAGCTTTTAAATCTTTTAGAAAAATCCTTTTTTAACTTATTCTTCAAAGAGCGAACATTAACTTAGATTTAATTTTCCTTTCAATCCCTTATAATCTTCAAAGAAAAAAAATTTCCTAAGTAATTTTTAGAAATCTTCAGATTAATGAAAGCAAAACACTTTTTAGATACACAAATCTTATCGCAATAAACCTTATGCACATTGAGCTGCGGTAGATCCAGAAGAACTTTCAGACCAGCCAAAACCAGGGTTATAAGCTGTTGAATCCAAAGTCTCTGAACACTCTTCAGGAACATCATTGAAAGCAGCACAAACTGTTGCTAAATAAGAAGCCGGATCTCTAGCACTTGAAGCTTCTTGTCCATTAACAACTAAAGAAGGACTTCCCCTAACTCCATACTCTTCGTTCAATTCTTTATCAAGATTAAACAAAGGGAATCTTCCGTTTAACCAAGAAGATGTATCCTCTAAATTCTCAAGCACATCAAACTCTTTGTCAACCCTTGAAGCACAAGACTCCAACTTAGTTTTATCAATTCCAACTTCATCTAAACATTCCTGAGCTTCTTCAGGGGTTCCAGTTGTTCCCAAGAAACAAGTTAAATATTCATTCAATAATTCTTCTTGTTCTTCTTGAATACAATACTGGTTCAATTGTTCTTCAACCTCTCCATAAGAAGGATGCATAGCATAATAAACAAATCTCAACTTAAAATCAATCTTATCTCCCAGTAATTCAACAACCGGCAACATTCCTTTTTCAGCCTGAGTTCCATAAGGACAATGACTCATCACAAATAACTCAACTAAAGGCTTATCCGATTTGGGTAAATCTACTATCGATTCGGCATTCGTTTTTGGTTCGTCTACAACCTTCGCAGTCATAGAAGAAAGAATCTGAACAAAATACTTTCCATCACGAGTTATATGAACCGGAACCTTTTCTCCACCTGCTAAAACAGTAACTTCATACAGACTAGATCCAAAATCTGCAGAGGAAACATATTCTATTTGGGATCCTCCTTGAGAGTTGATATAATCTACAAAGTTTTTACCTGCGAGATTCTTAGAAACTTGGCCAGTAGGAGAAAAAATTCCAAGCAGTAGTAAAATAGCTAAAATTCCGAAAACAATGGTTCCTAGAATCCAGGGATTTTTCTTAATTTGATCTGCAACACATATAGAATCTTTTTTCACTTTCTTAGGAGTCTCTTTCACTTTAACTTCATTTATTTCCTCACCCATTAATCCACTAACATAATTTCTTTTATAAAGATTTCTGTAAAATTAAATAATTTCTAACTTTTAACAGTTCTCAAAATTAAGTCAACTAATCCAAGTCTAGATCCTAAAACATTTTCAGAAGAAGATTTTCCATTAGGAGATTCATAATCAACGAGCCTAAACTCTCCAAAATTATTTAAAATCTTTACCTTCCCAATATCTTTTGCAAACCAATGGAAGCCACTCAAATCAGAAGTCTGCCCATTCATTTTTAATGAACAGGTTTCTTTAACTTTAAAACAACCCCCATAGGGATTGCCCCGGCAGTCAGCCACTAATTCTCTATCCAAATATTCGAACCTTTCAGAAATTTCTCCAGTTTGATTAGAATCTTCAAAAATAACTTTTGAACTTCCAGAATAAACTTTTCCTTTTTGGATTGCTCCATCCCCAATACAAATGGGAGGATCAAAAAGAACTTGACCAATACCCGGCTCATGAAAACCAACATAACCCAATTTAAGTCCTGAAAATCCAAAATAACTAATGACCCCAGATTCATTGATTTTAACAACCTCTTTCTCGTTAACTGTCCCGGCGCCTATAACTTCTGCCGAATATACCGGACCCGAACAGTTTTTCCTAAAATTCCACCTAGAACCAACTTGGGTAACAAAAAAATCCTGAATTTTTCCTGGCCGATTATCCAAAATATTCTCCATAGGTTCGAGCATCATCAAAGAAGGATTTATCAAATTTCCGGGAACGTAAAAAGAATGCTTCTTGTTTTTATCAATTTTAAATTTATCCCCTAAAGGCAGATCATTTATAATTTCTATTGCATCATCCAAAACATCTACGACCTTCCCAGAAGTAGAAAAAATGCTATAAACTACTGCTGTAGGAGGAACAATCTTTGCAATTATTTTAGAACCTTTTTCCAGCAAATGCGTCCAATTAGCTATTTCATTAAAAGACCAATCTCCAGTATAAATTGCCCCAGGATTATCATCCATTTTCTCCCAATCCCAAGAAGGTAAAGCGTTATCAACATAGTTCTTAATTTTTGCCCTGCCATTACTAACTGCATCTTGGAGCTTATCTAAAACCATCCATCTTCCATTCATACCTTTCATATTTCCAGAAAGAGGCAATTCAAAACTACGGGGCATAAATCTCCCGTAAGGATCCACTATTGAAGCCAAACTAAATCCTGGTCGAGCAAGATCATAAATTGAAATTTCCGCTCCAGAAATAGGCATATGATTTTCATCTACAACAAAATATGAATACGCATTTCCCGAGACCCCCTGATTATAAGAGAAAACCCCATCATTATTAGAAAGAACCTGACCAAAACTAAACCCCTTATCAACCGAAGGATGAGTTATAGCAAAAGAATTTCCTAACCCTCCTTCGTTTCCACCATTTCCTCCACTACCAGAATCATCAATCCCGTAATCTTCACAACCAGAAACCAACGGAAGGATAGAAGCTCCAACAACCAAGCCTCCAAGATTCTTAACAAAACCCCTTCTTGTCTTTTGCATATAAAAAAATAAAAAAAACTTTTAATAAAGCCTATGCCGATTTTTTATCCCATTTTCAGGATAAAAAAGGATTTCAAAAAAAATTAAAAATGTTCTCGTAAAATTATTATTTTACTAAACAAAAGACAAGAGGCATAAGATTACTAAATAATATTAAAGTGATTTGGCATATAGAACCGCAGGATTATTTTTTGGAAACCCATAATATTCTGGAAATTCATTAACAAACCTATACCCTCTTTTTTAATAGAATTTTCTCGTTCTTTTCATACTTTTATTTGTGCATAAGTATGCTTTTCTAAAACCTTTTTTTAGCATATTTTTCAATAAATTTCATTAATTTAGTCCCAATTCCTTACACTTGAAATTTATTCCTTGCCAATAGCCAAGATACTTCACAGTTATTATCCCTTGGGAAAAAAGGTTTTAATGGAACACATCCCTTTAAAATATTATTTTCTTTTAATCCAAAAAATAATTCATAATTATCATCAACCTTCTTTTTTAGCATTTTTCTGTAATCTGATAATTTTAAATCTGATTCCCTTTGGGAATTTGATTCTAAATCTATTCCAGCGAGCTGTTCCATATGTTTTTTATCCAATTTGATTATCTTATACATAATGTAGTCCCTAAATAACTTTTTTATATAAATGTAGCAACAGCCTGAGTCACACTCTCACCTTAGTAAATTTTTTTAAACTCCCTAAGTTAGTTATAAAAAACTCCTCTTAAAACCAACCTTATTTCTCAACCCAAATCATTAAAAATATCTTTATCTATCTTATAACATGAGTTACGACATTCCCGTTGGAAGAAATGACAGCGATAAAAAAAAGTTCGGAAAAAGAGGTTTAGCTTACATAGGAAAAACCTACGTTAAAATGGGTCAATACACATCTTTATCAAACAAATTATTCTTAGATATTTCAAGAAGCCATGTAATTTTAGTAGCCGGAAAAAGAGGCTCTGGAAAATCCTACACTCTAGGAGTTTTAACAGAAGAACTATCAAACCTTCCTGAATCTGAATCTCAAAACATAGCCTCGATAATTTTTGATACAATGGGAATCTATTGGACAATGAAGTACCGAAACGACAAAGATAAAGAATTGCTTCAAGATTGGGATTTAAAATCTCAAAGCCTTAACATAAATGTTTTCGTACCTTTCGGTTATTATGATCAATTCTCAGAAAAGGGCATACCAGTAGATTATAGCTTCGCATTAGACATTTCAGAACTAGACGCAGAAGACTGGATTCTCACATTTGATTTAGATATAATGCATCCTGTTGCAGTCTTAATTCAAAGAACTCTAACTAAAATGAGATCAGAAAAAAAGAAATTTTCTATAAAAGACATAATTGAAGAAATCGAATCAGATAAGAAATCCTCAATAGAAACTATAAATGCCGCGGCAGGATTATTTGAAGCTGCAAATACCTGGGGAATTTTCGCAACAGAATTTCAAGAACCAACAAAAGTCAATGATTTAATTACTGCTGGAAAAACTTCTGTCTTAGATCTTAGTATGTACAATTCCATTGGAGCTTTCAACATCCGAGCATTAGTGATTAGTTTACTATCAAGAAAAATATTCAACGAAAGAATGAAAGCAAGAAAAACGGAGGAAATCCAAGCAATCTCTCAAGGAATAAATTACGGTTCTTCTTTAGAAAAAAAACAAGTTCCATTGGTTTGGATATTTATCGACGAAGCTCACGAATTCCTGCCAAGAGAAGGAAAGACAATTGCAACAGATGCATTAGTTCAAATTCTTAGAGAAGGAAGACAACCCGGACTTTCACTTGTTCTTGCAACTCAACAACCAGGACAAATACACAGAGACGTAATGACACAATCAGACTTGATAATCGCTCACAGAGTCACCTCTGAACCAGATATAACTGCCCTAAACGGCATAATGCAAACTTACCTCACAAGCGCAATCCAAAAATACATGAATGAACTACCTGATCTAAAAGGCTCAGCAATAATCCTAGATGACAATTCCGAAAGAATTTATCCCATGCGAATGCGACCAAGATTCACATGGCATGGAGGCGAGGCACCTACCGCCATTAGTTTTGAAAGTGAATTATAACCTCGCCGGAATGCCTGGCATGGTGAGAATCTTCTGAATTCAATTAATGCGTAGCCAGAATTCACGAAGTTCGAATTGGCGAGGCCCCTACTGCAATTAGTTTTGACACGGAATTGTGAGCCTCGACGTAGTGACAAATTACTGGCTTAGGAGGTCGAACATTCTTGACATCATCAATTACAAAATTCTCCGATGACAAGAATGAGAAATAGGAAGCTCCAACAGCAATTAGTTTTGACATAGAATTATGATTTTAGACAAAGCTACAGAAACCCCACAAAGTAACAAAGCAATCTAAAAAAGTTTAATTAACATTCACCAAAAAGAAAACAAATCACAAAACCTTAAAGTCAATTCTACATCTAATCTTATACGGAGCAATCTCTCCCGCATTTCGAACTTCAGAAATCTTAATTTTTTTCCCTGCCTTCAAAGCCTCTTCTTTAACCATCTCAACCTTAGAATCTAAATCCTCAATCTTACAAAAATCATAATAATAAACCCTCGTACCTTTCTTACTCAACATAAAGGCCTCCTTCAAAAAAGAATCCTTCAACTGAGGGCGAGGCATCATAATCACATCAAAAGTTTTGCCTTCTCTTTTTAATTTTTTAGCGACCTTTCTAATATCTCCAGGAACAAAAATAACCTTTTCCTTGACCTTATTCAATTCCACATTCATTGCCCCATATTTATTTGCCTTCTTATTTAACTCATTGGAATAAATCTTAGAAGCCTTAGACTTTTTAGCAACAACAATTGAATAAGGTCCAACACCAGCAAACATAACTAAAACTTCCTCGCCCTTCTTTACAACAGAAGCCATCTCTTTACGCTCATTAGACAAACGAGGAGAAAAATAACTGTTATCCACGTTAAATCTAAAATTGCATCCATTCTCTTTATACAATACTTCCTTATTTTTCTCCCCTGCTAACCATCGAGTTTTCATAGTTCTCAACCGACCAGAAAAAAATCCCGCCTTATACAGCACAGTCTTAATCACTTTATTCTCTTTCAAAATCTTTTCAGCAAATAGCTTCTTTTCTTTCTTAGAAGTTCCATTGGGAAAGTTTACAACTGCAATACTTCCCAACATATTATAAGATTTATGCCTTACCATAAAAAAACTAAGAAAAAAACAATTTTAAAACTTTGCAAATAATTTATAATCTCAAACTCCTTTAAACTAAAATGATATTCAACTCAATCAATCCAGAGATCTTGATCTTTGCAACAATCTTCCTTATCTTCACAGCACTATTTAGATTTTCACTGACTAAAAAATTCATGAGGCAAGACAAAGGAACTGCCTCAGTAATTGCAATCTGTCTCAGTCTTCTAGTGACCTACGGGCTAACAAAAACAAACCTATCTACCAAATTTCTAGATGCAATAAATTTAGGTCCAGAATTCATAACAACCATTTTACCTTGGTTAATTCTAATTCTTCTAGCAGCAATTGCACTAAAATGGGGAATCGGAATACTTGTTCTAAGCCTAGGAATAATCTCAACCGTAGCTGCGTTTGGAGGATTTGTTTATGCAAAAACTTTCTTAGCAATAGTTGGAATTGTATTAACAATAGCAGGAATTTTCCTAATTAGGTGGAGAAATAAACGAAGAAATTACCATCCAAGAAAAAGAAGAAAATAAAATAATTTATAAAATCCTTTTCTCTAACTAATTCATGGCCTACGGATCAATGTACAATTTCTCAATAAGTGATTTCATCTATGATATTAATCCTGAACTTCTCATCTTTGCTGCGACTTTCCTCATCTTTACAGCATTTATTAGATTCGCTCTTCTTAGAACAATTCTTAAAGAGTCACAATCAACAGCATCAATAATTGCAATATGTGCAGGGTTACTAGCAAGCTATGGATTAGTTAAATCCGAAATATCTTTTAGATTCTTAAATTCAATAAATCTCGGACCAGAGTTTTTAGTTAACGTTCTCCCTTGGTTAATTCTTTTACTTGCAGCAGGAGTAATAATCAAATGGGGCCTAGGGATTTTACTAATAATCTTCGGAGCAATCCTGGCCATCGCAGGTTTCGCAGATTTAATTTACGCTAGAGGATTTGGAATAGGGGTTGGAATTCTTTTAATTTTAATAGGATTAGCGCTATTGAAAAAACACAGACAAAAAGTTGGAAGAGGTTTAGGACACGTAGGAAGGGCTGCTTGGAAAGGAGCAAAATACGCTGGAAAAGAAGCTTGGAAAGGAGCAAAATATGTTGGAAGTAAAAATTATAGATATGAACAAACAAAGAACAGAAGAAGAAGAAAAGCCACAAAAAGAAGAATAAAGAATAAAAGAGAACAAGATTACGAAAGACACCAAAATGCTAAACTTAGATTAAGACGAATGAGATCTAGACCAAAATATACTGGCCCAGGATATGCTGAAATAGCAAGAAATAAAGAAAAAGCTGAAAGGGAAAGAATCGAAGCTCAACAAAAAGAGGAAGAAAGAATAAGAAAGGAAAAAGAAGAATGGAGATGGCAAGAAGAACAAAAAAAAGCTCAAAGAAAACAAGAAAAAGCTGATAGAGAAAGGCAACAAGAAGAGCAAAGACAAAGAAATAATGCCCAAAGGCAACAAAGACAAGCAAATGATGAACAAAGAAAAAATGATTTAGCCAGAAAAATAGGAATTAAAAATTTAGAAAGAACGAAAGATCAACTTCAAAGAGACTTGAGACAAGGATATTCAAATGCAAAAAATTTACACGTTCAAATGAATAAAGAATTAAGAGGTCTAAAAAAAGGAGATCCAAATTATCAAGCTTCTAGACCAGCTTACAGAGCTTGGTATAGACAATATAATTGGAACATTGAAGCAGAAAAAAGATTAAAAGAAATTGAAGATAGAATAAAACATCTAAGAAATCAACTTAACTAAAACCAATCACCCAAACTCTTTTGCTTCCCTGCTTTAATCAAATCGTGCAACTTATCAATCTGCTTATCAATTCTCTCCTCGGAAAACTCATGCTTTTCAACCAAAATCTCTTTAATCTTTTCCTCATTGATTTCAGGAAATTTAATCTCAATGTCCTTAACATCCGGATTCTTAAACAAATCAAAAATATCTTTCCAATAAAACTGCTCCTCTTCACCCAATTCTTCAATCTTCTCTTTAACCTCTTCAAACAATTCAGAAGGTTCAGGAAATTTCTTAACTAGCTCCAAAGCCCTTTTCTGCCCAATTCCTGGAACACCCTTAGGATTATAGTCCGTACCAACAAGAATTCCCAAACAAATCAATTGATCCCTATTAATTCCCAATTCCCTCAAAAAAATATCTAGTTCAATAATTTCTGGCTTAATCTCAACATAACCAGAAGGAGTCTTTTTCTTACGAGAGATCGTTAAATTCCTAATCAAACGAGAAGCTCCAAAAATAAGACTATCATAATCCTGCGAAACAGAAGCATAAATATCTGAATGCTTAGAACACAAATAAGCAGCCTGTGCTTCTCCTTCAGAAGGAGCCTGAACAACCATAACCCCCAAAGCCTCCAACAATTCCTTACTCTCCCCAATCATCTCAGAATCCAACCTAAGCAACTGAGAGCTATACTTCTTCATCCCCTCAACATCCTCACTATCCTTAGCCTCATCATACTTCTCCTGAGCCAAGTCACGAATTTCCTTACGTTTCTTATGCGTCTTAGCCTTCAAACTAGGTGCCTCTCCATCAAAAACATAAATCAATTTAACCCCTTCACTTAACAAAGCAACATTACGATAAAGAATTCCAGATAAATGAGATGTCACTCTACCAGCACTATCCATCAAAGGAGTTCCATCCATTTGACGAACCGTAGACAAAAATTGATACAACGTATTGAAAGCATCAACACAAACAGTCTTTCCCTTCAAATCTTTTACATTAATTTCTTTACGATCTACAATCTCACGTATGTTTAATCCCATAAATTAAAGAAAATAAAAGAGATTAAATAATTAACTAATAAGAAATATACGATTTTTCCAAATCAGAAATTTTTTTAACAGCTCGATTATAATAATCCCTAAAAATGCTCCCAATTCTTTCACTTTTACATTCTGAAAGAGGCAGAGATAATTTTGATGTTATTTTTAATCTCTTTAATCCCAGGATATCCTTCAATAATTTAGATTTTGCATCAGTTTGTTCAAATACATTTTCTAAATTTAACTTTTGAGTCTTAGAATACTTAACAAATTCCTTACACTTAATATATTCAGGATTTTTCAATAGTTTTTCATATAAGAAAAATCTAGCACCTTCTTCGTATAAATCCGGGAGTTCTGGGGAAATTCCTGCATCGTTACAAGCCAAAAAATACTCAATGGAATCTAAATTAGCAACAGCAGCTTCTATTTTTTTATTAAACCCAAAAGTTAATTCACTCATATATTCACTACTATATAGTACTATTTAAAACTTTCGAATAACCCCAAAAACTAAAAAAACCTAATTTTATATAACAAAATATCCTTATTCATTTATGAGATTTCAATTCCTTCCAATAGATTACAGCCCGTTTGATTTAGATGGAACAAATTACATGAAAATATACGGAAGAAACGAAACAAACCAAAAAATCTGCATAATCGATAAATCAGAAAACTACCTCTGGGCAATCCTAAAAGATAAAATTCCTACAAAAGAGATAAATAATTTAATAAAAAACATAAAAAACATAAAAATATCCTCAAGAGATAGGGAAACAATTGTCACCAAAGTTGAAATTAAAGAAAAAAATTTCTTAGGAAAACGAGTAAAATCTCTAAAAATATATGCAACAAACCACAAGGATCTCCCCGAGATAGCAAATAAACTAGACCAAAAGCAGATAGCTAAAAGAAGAGGCTATGACCTAAATGAAACAACCGCTTATATTATTGAAAATAAACTAACCCCCCTGAATTGGCACGAAATAGAAGGAACAATTCTAACAGATCAGGATCTAAAAGGGCTTCCTTCAACAATTCAAGCAGATTTAATAATTCAAGCAGAAAAAATACGCCCTTTAGAAAAACAGATCCCAAAACTAAAAGCTCTAGCCTACGACATAGAAACAGATGCTTTAGAGATTGGAAAGGGAGAAATATTAATGATTTCACTTTATGGAGAAAACTTCCAAAAAGTCTTAACTTGGAAAAAAACAAAGACAAAAAATAAATACGTTCAATTCTTAGAAAACGAAGCAGAGCTCTTAGAAGAATTTATAAGGCAAATAAAAGAATATTCCCCAGACTTTTTAATAGGTTACAATTCAGACAATTTCGATTTGCCCTACTTAAAAGAAAGAGCAAAAATAAACAGAATAAACTTCTCATTGGGATTAAATAACTCAATTCCTAAACTTTCAAGAGGAACAAATGTCTCTGCAAGAATAGAAGGAATAACTCATATTGACTTAATAAAATTTATAAGAACCGCTTATTCTCAGTACATGCAATCAGAAACACTTTCTCTAAACGAAGTATCAAAAGAGTTTCTAGGAGATAGGAAAATAGATTTTAAACTTCAACATTCTTCAAAGCTAGATAAAAGCCAATTAGAAAAATATTATGAGTATAATTTACAAGATTCAAAACTAACCTTAGGATTATTCGAAAAATTCTGGCCGGATTTATTAGAATTTTCAAGAATAATTCAAGAACCAATATTTGAGATTTCAAGGAACGGCCTATCAAAACAGATTGAATCTTATATCCTGCACAATCTAGAAAAATATAACGAAATCCCGGAAAGAAGACCAAATCACTCCGAGATAACAGACAGACGTTCAAGAGGAGGAGTCCAAGGAGCTTTTGTTTATGAACCAAAACCAGGAATTTATGAAAATTTGGCGATGTTCGACTTCACATCAATGCACACTAGCATAATAATAACTCACAATATCTCAAAAGCTACCTTAGAACAGAAAAAAATCAATCAATTTAAATCTCCAGATATAGAAATGAATAATAAAAAAGTTAATTTCTACTTCTCTAAAAAACCTGGTTTCTTTCCATTGTTATTAGAAGAGATTTTCAATAAAAGAAAAAAATACAAAGAAGAATATAACAAAAATCCTGACAGAATAACCAAAGCCAGAAGCAATGCTTTCAAACTTCTTTCAGCATCAGCTCATGGATATGTCGGATTCTTTGGAGCAAGGTATTATTCCTGGGAAGCTTCATCAACAATTTTAGCTTTTGTCAGGAAATATAATCAAGAGATTATAAAAAAAATAGAAAATCAAGGGCATAAAATAATTTATGGGGATACAGATTCCGTAGCATTTACAGTAGAAGGGAAAAATAAAACAGAAATAAAAAATCTTCTTAAAAAATTAAATAATCAGCTACCCGGGGTAATGCACCTAGAACTAGAAGGTTTCTTCAAAAGGGGAATATGGGTGAAGACCCGTTCAGGAGAAACAGGTGCAAAGAAAAAATATGCCATGATTTCTGAAACAGGGGAAACAAAAATAAGGGGTTTCGAAACAGTTAGAAGAGATTGGTGTAAACTAGCCAGAATAGTCCAAGATAAAATAATAAGATTGATTTTAGAAAAAGGTAACGAGACAGAAGCATTAAATTATCTAAAAGGGATAATAAAAAAAATAAAAGAAAGAAAAATAACAAAAGAAGAATTAATTATCAAAACCCAGCTAAAAAAACCATTAGAAAACTACAAAGCAATTTCTCCTCACGTTATTGCTGCAAGTAAAATGAAAGAACAAAATATTCCAGTAAATGAAGGAGGATTAATAGAATATTATTTAGGAGAATCAAAAATAAAATCAAAATTAGTCAGAGATAAAGTTAAACTACCCGAAGAAAAAGGGGAATATAACATAGAATACTATTTAAATAAACAGATACTCCCAGCAGTTGAAAACATTTTTCACGTATTTAACCTTGAAATAAAAGAGATTGTAAACGGAAACAAACAAGAAGGATTAGAAAAATGGTTTTAACTAAAAATGAATAAAAATCTTAAAAAAGTAATTCATGAACTTAAACATCATGCTCCTTTTACTGCAACCGCCTCGATAATTGCAATTATCACCACCTTATTTCTAATTCAGATTATAAAACTAAACATAAATGAAGAAGCCTTTCATTCCATTCATTTATTGCATCTTTTAGCCTCATCGTTTGTCTCCGCAGCAATTTTCTACAAATACAAAAAGAACCCCTGGTTATCAATTTTAGTAGGGGTTGCTTCTGCAATAATTATCGGTTCAATAAGTGATACAATTTTTCCTTGGTTAGGAGGCAGAATATTGGCACTCCCTCCTTCTTTTCACCTACCAATTTTAGAAATTCCATTAGGGGTAATTTCCATCTCAGTCGCAGGAAGCTTTTTAGGAATATGGTTAAAGAAAACAAAATTTCCTCACACATTACATGTATTCCTTTCCGCATTCGCAAGCCTTTTTTATCTTTTAACTTTCAGTAAAAACTTGACTCCAATTTCCTTAATAATTTCAATAATAATTGTCTTTATAGCCGTAATTATTCCTTGCTGTGTCAGCGATATAATCATGCCCTTTCTTTTTCTAAAACAAGACCTAAAACAATGTCCTTGCCATTAAACTTAAAGGAAAACTTTAAAAGGTGTTATCTAATAGGAGTAACATGAAATTAGAAATAAAAAGCTTACTAAAAGACTGTAAAGAAGTTGAAAACTTTTACGAAGAATATTCTCAAAAAATAAAAGAAGGAAATATCACTCCTTTTGAAAGAATGTACCGTCATGAAATTTTAAAGGATTTGGTTGCTCCGATACAGTTCTTAGAAGGATGGAAAGATTTAAAGGAAAACAAGAAACTAGAACAAGTTATCCCAGTCGTTAAAAGATCCCTAAAAAACATTAAAAGACACAAAGGACTAAGAGAAATAACTGAAATGACCCCAGAAAACATCACCACTTTAAGTTATGATTCATACCCTATAATCTTAGAAGAACTAGCAAATGAAATAAAAGAAATCCAAACGGGCTGTTTAACCCTAAATATAAGCGGAAAATCCCCCTGTTACTCTAATTTAAAACCAGCAGTTCTAAGAGCAATAGTAAGCAACATTTATGGAAACGCCTTAAAGTGGGTTCCAAAAAGAGGAAATATAAACACAGAAATCTCAAATCCCGAAGAGAAAAAATTTAGAATAAAAATGGAAAATGACCTAAACCCTCAACCAAGAAACATGGCTTTCGGTTCAAATGAAGGTTTTGGACTAAAATTTACTGAAGATGTGATTAAAACCCTAAAGGGAAGAATGATTAAATATTATTCTCCAGAAATTAATCCCGAAGGAGGATTTTATCTTGGGGGATGCATAAAAGAAAGAAAAGAAAATCAAAATATCTATGGAATAGAATTAGAAATTCCAATATCTGGCGGGAAAGACCTAACCTCAAAACTTTAAAACCCTTCTTCTCTTTCATAATTCATGGAACAAGAAAATATCTTAAATGAAAAATCTGCAATAAAGGCCGGAGAAATTCTAAAGCAAGTTAAAACCTACGCAAAATCAATTATAAAAAAAGACATGCTCTTATTAGAAATAGCAAATAAAATAGAAGACAAAATATTCGAATTAGGGGGTGAACCAGCATTCCCAACAAATCTATCAATTAATGAAATCGCAGCACATTATACTCCTTCTCACAACGATAAAAATCTAGCACACGGATTACTAAAGGTAGATATCGGAGTTCATGTTGAAGGCTGGACAGCCGATTCGGCTTTCTCTTTAGATTTAGAAGATTCTGAAGAAAATAAAAAATTGATAGAAGCCTCAAAACAAGCAGTTGAAGAAGTTGAAAAAATAATCTCCAATAAAACAACCCTCTCAGAAATTGGAGAACTAGTTGAAAACACAATTAAAGAAAAAGGATTTCAACCGATTTCAAATTTAACTGGCCACTCAATGGAAGAATATGAATTGCATGCAGGTGTTGCAATACCTAATGTTAAAAATAATTCAGATTTTCAACTTGGCGAAGGACTTTATGCAATAGAACCTTTTGCCACAACAGGTTCAGGAAAAGTCCAAGATGGAAAACCCTCAGGAATTTACGAATTAATCGACTCGAGAAATGTTAGAAGCCCTCTAGCAAGAGAAGTCTTAGATTACATAATAAATTATTATTCCACCTTGCCGTTCTGTTCAAGATGGTTAGTAGAAGAATTCGGAGCTAGAGCAATTATCGCCTTAAGACAGCTGGAACAAAACGGAAATTTGCATCACTTTGCACAACTCGTAGAATCTAGCAAAGCAAAAGTCTCACAACACGAACAAACTTTCCTAGTTAAAAAAGATAAAGTTATTGTAACGACAAAAGAATGATTATTCTCCACAAATTTTCTTGGCTATCTCTTCTAATTGATTTCCAAATTTTTCCTTTCCATGAAACCATAAATCCATTCCATCTTCAGGATAACGAGCAACAACATGATAATGCAAATGAAAAACACTTTGTTGAGCATCTTTACCAGAGGCATTCACAATATTAACCCCAGTTGCACCCAACTTATCTTTTAACATTAGCCCTATCTTTTTACAAACAACATTTAATTTCCCAAGAGTTTCATCATCACAATCAGAAATATTTTCATAATGTCTTTTTGGAATCACTAAAACATGCCCCCTAGATACCGGATTAATATCTAAAAAAGCAAGAAAATCTTCATCCTCCCAAATCTTATAACAAGACAATTCTCCATTAACAATTTTACAGAATATACAATCTTCTGACATTTTAAAATTTTAAATTATGCCTCTCTTCCAATTTATTTATTTTATCCTTAACCGACTTTTCAAGATTCACCCCAAACATTTCTGCCAAATTCAACAATTGTAATAACACGTCTGCGAATTCATCCTCTAAATCTTTCTTCTCTGCTTTTTTTCCTCTCAATTTTTCCCGGTTAACTTCTTTAGCTAATTCACCCAATTCTTCAACTAATTGAGAGATATTGAATTGCTCATCTCTTGAAAGAGAATATTTTTTATCTATCTTCTTTACAACAGAGGAACATAGCTTTTGAAATTCTAAAACTTCCATAGAAAATTAACTCTAATCAAACTTAAATAATTATCCTAAATAACTTCCCTCACCATTATCTAAACCAGATTTAGTGGATTTGATAAAATTCTCTTCTATTCTTTTGTAAGTATCAAGCGTCTTCTTTGTAACACTCGGTCTAACTTTTTTCAAAGCTTCATCAAAATGAACTTTAGAAACTTCATTTGCTTTAATGTTTTCACGAAGAGCAATCATTGCTGCCTCCCTAACAAGGGCATCTAAATCCGCTCCGGTGTATCCTTCCAATTCTTTAGCCATTTTCTTCAAATTCACATCCCTCTTAAGAGGAGTATTTCTCGTATGAATCTTCAGAATATTTTCCCGACCTGCTTCTTCAGGAGCTCCAACTAAAAGAATCTTATCAAACCTCCCAGGACGTAACAAAGCATTATCTAAAATATCTGGCCGATTAGTAGCACCAATTATCAGAATATCATTCAAATCTTCTAATCCGTCCATCTCTGCTAACAACTGATTCAAAACCCGTTCAGTTACCTTTTGCCCGGAATCACTTCCACGCTTACCCGCCAAAGAGTCAATCTCATCAAAAAATATTACACAAGGTGCTACTTGCCGGGCTCTTTCAAAAATCTTACGAACGCCCTCTTCAGATTTACCAACCCACATACTCAATAACGAAGGTCCCTTGACTTGAATAAAATTAGCTTCAGATTCTTTAGCAACAGCCTTAGCAAGCAAGGTTTTACCAGTTCCAGGTGGGCCATATAATAGAATTCCCCTTGAAGGCCTAATACCCATTCTCTTAAAAGAGTCGGGATATTTCATTGGCCATTCTACAGCTTCTTTAAGATCTTGCTTAATCTCCTCTAGTCCCCCAATATTTTTCCAACCAACATTAGGTGTTTCAACAAGAACTTCTCTCATTGCAGAAGGTCTGACAACTTTTAAAGCAGCCTTAAAATCCTCTTGATGAACAATTAATTTTTCTAATAGTTCGGGAGTTATACGCTCATCATCTAAATTAAAAGTTCTAATGTTCTTTCTAAGAACATTCATAGCCGCTTCTTTGGTAAGGGCTTCCAAATCTGCTCCAACAAAACCATGCGTTAAACTAGCCAGTTTAACTAAATCCACATCCTTATCTAAAGGCATATTTCTTGTATGTATTTTAAGAATTTGTAATCGCCCATCTTTACCCGGAACTCCAACTTCTATCTCCCTATCAAATCTCCCAGGTCTACGTAAAGCTGGATCCAAAGCATTGATTCTATTAGTCGCTCCGATAACTACAACCTTTCCTCTAGAATTCAGACCATCCATCATCGTCAAAATTTGAGAAACTACTCTCCTCTCAACTTCTCCATGAGAATCTTCTCTTTTAGGAGCAATTGCATCAATCTCATCAATGAAAATTATAGAAGGCGCATTTTTCTCAGCTTCTTCAAAAAGATCTCTAATCTTTTTTTCAGATTCTCCATAAAATTTGGACATTATCTCCGGCCCATTTAACAAAATAAAATGAGATTCTGACTCATTTGCCACTGCCTTAGCAAGCAAAGTTTTACCTGTTCCAGGAGGACCATATAATAAAACGCCTTTTGGAGGTTGAATTCCTAAACGATTAAAAATTTCAGGATGCTTCATAGGAATTTCAACCATTTCTCTAATTTTTTTTATCTCATCACTTAATCCTCCAATATCTTCATAATTAATATCTGGTATTTTTTCTTCAACCATGTCTACTGCTTTAGGGTTCAAAACCACCTCTGTATTTTCAGTTACTAAAACTGCAACATTAGGATTAGTATTAACAACCAAAAATTTAAGATTAGTCATTCCCCCACCCATCATGCTACCAAAACCCATATTTCCAAAAATATCCCCTAAACCCCCAAAAATATCATCTAGCTCTCCAAAATCAGAACCCATCAAATCTTTTCTTCTCTGAACACCTCCCATCATAACTAAATCTCCTTTAACCAAAGCTCTTCCCAAAAGACCCCTTTTCAAATTTTCCGGATCTCCTTGAACCATTATTCCTTTTTGAGCCGGGGCAATAGTTATTTTCTTAGCTTCTTTTATTTCGGCCTTAGAAATTGTCACCTCTTCTCCAATACCGGTCCTAGCATTTCTCCTAAGAATTCCATCCATTCGAATTATTCCTTCACCAATATCCGCAGGATAAGACCTATCGACTAAAGCAATTGTTGTTTTCTCGCCACTAATGGAAATAAAATCTCCTCTCTTCAAGTCTAAAGATTTCATAACATGAGGATCTATTCTTGCAACACCTTTATACGCATCATCTTGCAGTGCTTCAGATACCTTTAATTTCATTTCAATCTCTTTTTCCTTTTTTATTTTCATTGTTCGTCCTTTTCCTTTTTAATTATTTGCCTTCTATTTCTCTCTGGATGTGCAGAATCTGAAAATTCCTTAGCATGCAAAACTGGCTTATTATTTTTTATAACTTTAACCTCCCTAGATTTAACAACCCTTGAACTAGAATCTTCTTCATTTTCTGTATTAAACATTAAACTCAGACTTCCCGCATCTTGAAAAGATAATTTAACCACATCATTAATCATACGTTCTTGCTCCCTCATAAAATCTACAATTTCCCTTGGAATAGAAACTGCATAAGAATTCCCAACCATTCTCATTTTAACTTCATATTCCTTTTTTTTAAGTCGCATAAAATTTTCATATTCTAACTGGTCTTCGGGATGGATAACAATCTTCCCGCAGCTAGGACATTTTTTAATTCTAAGATTAAAACCATTCTTCGACAAAAGTGAACTTTGCATTTTTTTTTCACACCTGTCACACAAAATATCATATTCAAATATATCTACCATAGGTATACACAGGATGTATACATTTATAAAACTTATGGTTAATATTAAAAAGTACTTGCACTTTAGCGATTCATGAAAGATACGCCAGGAAAATTCAAAAAGATTATAAAAAGATTTTGGAATATCGTCTGGAGGGATAATTCCCCAAAAGGTTGGATTATTTCAATTTTATTTTTATTCATAGTAATAAAACTAATTTTCTTCCCAGTATTAAATTTAATAACTGGAACTACTTTACCCCTAGTAATTGTTGAATCCTGTTCAATGTATCATGAGAAAAATATTTTCTCAAATTACGATCTCTGGTGGGAGGATCATGATACAAAATATTTTAGGCTAGGAATAACCAAAGAACTATTCAGAGAATTTAATTTCAATAAAGGATTCACAAAAGGAGATATACTATTTGTTACAGGAGTCAAATCAGAAAAAATAGAAATAGGAGATGTAATAATCTTCGAATCGGATTACAGTTCCCCAATAATTCATAGGGTAATAAGTATTGCCAAATCGGAAGATTCCTACACGTTCTCAACAATAGGAGATAATAATAACGGACAATTGACAATTGAAAAATCAATACCAGAAGAAAAGATAATCGGAAAAGCTAGAGCAAGAATTGGCCCTTACTTAGGTTGGGTTAAATTAATATTCTTCGAACCCTTGAGACCCAGCTCAGAGAAAGGATTCTGCAAGGAAAACTAAACCTACTAAAGAAGAACTTCATGCTCTAATCCAAGATCCAAGAGTTTCTTCTTTTATCCCTTAAATTAAAAATACCTTACGCCCTCTAAAAAGTATTATTCCCGATTAACACTCCTATAAAATAACTATTCTAAAAGGTAAATTATATAAATGTGGATAAATAAGAAAGCTAATGGAATTTTGCCCAAAATGCGGAGCAGTGTTAATGCAAAAGCGTAAAAATAGTTGTTGCCCAAGATGTGGATACATCTCAAAAAATCCAGTAAATCTTTCTACTTCTGAGAAGATAGAAACAAGATCAGAAATACCTGTAATAAAAGGAAAAGAAAAGGAAGTAATGCCAATTGTCAACGAAAAATGTAAAAAGTGCGGGCATGAAAAAGCATATTTCTGGACAGTTCAAACTCGGGCAAGCGACGAATCTGAAACAAAATTCTTCAAATGCGTTAAATGTGGGCACACAACAAGAGATTACAGTTAATTCTAAAGAAAAATGGCCCTGAAGGAATTTGAACTTATTCCTCCCTTGAATTTCTAGTTCTTCGAACATAATCAAAATTCAAAAAACTCACTCGACAGAGTGTCTCGGGAAAAAAGAATATGGCCCTGAAGGGATTTGAACCCTCGACACCTAGATTAAGAGTCTAGTGCTCTAACCAAACTGAGCTACAGAGCCATGGCATTTTTATAACTCATAGTTCTCTGCAACTTCCTAAAAGGTAATTCTGAAGTTATTGTTCAGCGCCAAAGGAAGGTTGAACGTCAAGGAAACCTCGTTTCCTTACGTGAGCTACAGAGCCATTAAACTGATTAGAGAACTTCCTTTTAAAAATTTATCCAAATAACAAAATAAATCCTACAAAAATAAAACTTTCCTTATTCTCAGAATAACAGCATAACAGCTTCTAAGAATTTTTTAGGCTTTCAGGGGATGGTAGCGATCACCTCTACTCACCTCTCTATCTGATCATAGACTGAATCTTCTCGATTGAGTCTGCGACCTCTTGGCCACGCTTAGTCAGTTTGATTAATTTGATTCGACCCTTCTTATCAAACTCAACTAACTTAAGCTCTTCAAGTGTTTGCAATATCTTCACCGCATGACTATATGTACAATCCACTTCTTTAGCCAAAACACTCCCATACCTCATCCGGGTATTCTTCTTAAGAGAAACCAACATCATTGCCGGTTTTCTCCTGAAGAAGATATCGAAATTATCTTTCATCTTCTGGATGGTATGTTTAATATATATTTTAGGATATATACTTCTTTATAAGTATTTTGGAACCCATATGTTCAAACAACTAGTTACAAAAAAGTGGTGTTAGGAAAAGAAAGTAGATTAAACCCTCCAGTTCAGGAGGTTAACTAGACTTTTGAAAACTTTACATAAAATAAAACAGATTTCTATCGAAGACAAAAAGTGTAACCAAAAACCCCTTTTCATTAAAAGATATACAAAACTCTCCACAAGAAGCACACAAATTTCCTTTGGAACTCATGAAAATGTCCAGTTAACACCTGTTTAGGCCGAATTTGCGAACTTCCTCGTCGCTGTTTTTGATTTTATCGCCGACGCGGCAAGCCAAAAATTCTGATTTTGATATCTTCGTTTAACGCTCCAGTGCGAAATTAAAATTGTCGCACAACACGCTGATTAAACGAAATTGCTGAAAATAAAAAAAGAGCGCGCGAGTTTTCTACGAAAACATATAGTCGGCTTCGCCGAAATTATTTTAATTCTTTTGCGACTTTTTCACCTTCTTTTGTTCTTCGGTAAATCCTTCCTGTTCTTTCTTCAGGATTTACAACTTCAACTAACTTCTTTTCTTTTAATTCAGACAAAGCACGAGAAACAAGATTAAAATAAGTGTTGCTATTGCTTTTGTAAATTTTCATAACCAATTCAGAGGGCATCATAGGTTTATCTAAATTCATAAAAATTTCTTTTCTATTTTTTCCTCTTTTTATGAAACCTATTGCTTTTAGCAATTCCATAGCAATCTATAAGCAATTTTGCTTAAGAAACAAATTCAACAATCTATTAGCAAATTGTGAGCGAAAAAAGAAAAGTTTTTAAGGGAGTTATTACACATTATTCTATTATGGCGAAAGGAAATCACACCTACCAAATTATTTCGATGATTCTTTTAGTTTCGGTAATCACTTTTGCAGGATTATATTTTACAAAATCTGCCCCTTCTCAAGAAATAAACGAGCAAACTTGTTCAGATTTTATTAACGAATGCCCAGAAATCCCAGAAGAAAAAGCTTTAATGTTTGGTGTTTTGAATTCTTGGGGAGAGAATTTGTATGATTCTAGCGAGTATCTTTTAACAGTCGATGTTTACAATTTTGGAGAAGTAGAAGCTAAAAATGTAGAATTAATTTGTGACATTTATGTAGGTGATGAAGAAGGGTATACTGTTTCTGAAACTCCTGTAACAACAGTTACAAAGAGAATTGGAAATGTTGCATCAACTTCATATAAATATGCGGAATTAGAAACAGATAAGAATTCTCAAAAAGAAGGGCTTTACCCTCTTGCTGTTTGTTCAGTAAACTATTGTGAAAATTGTGAAATCTTAGACGATAGAATTCCTGAATTTGAGTAAAATGTTTTTTATATTTGGTTGGGGTCATAGAAATGTAAAAAATTTTGGCTCTACTCTTGTTCAAAAGTGTCCTATTTGTTCTCATACTTCTCATTATTCTCTTATAAGCACAAGAGATTGGGCTACTTTATTTTTTATCCCGATCTTTCCGTATGAAACAAAATATTATTTAGAATGTCCTGTTTGTAAAAATACTTTTGAATTAGAAAACGAAAACAACATAGAAAAGTTAAAAGAAATCGCAGAACTTATAGAAAAATTTGATAATAAAGAAGTAACAAAAAAAGAATTAAACAAACAATACAAAAGTTTAGTAAAGGAAATAAAACCAGAAGCAAAAGACGAAGAAAACGAAAAAGATTAATTTTCTTTTTTAGAAAAAAAGAAGGCAAAAAAGCGCGCTCCAAGACAAAGACAATTTTCAGCAACTACGATATCAAAGAATTTTCGGCAGTAAAAAAACTCTCTCCGCTTCGCTCCGAACCACGCCTTGCAGGCTCTCACAAAATCAAAGAGTTTGTTCGGGTCGG
>Ga0265294_10001689_pt1 | contig 29691 bp, 28 predicted proteins | sample MunlanPumphouse3_FD_192504 | JGI IMG/M metagenome (GOLD analysis project Ga0265294, IMG submission 192504) | Groundwater microbial communities from a municipal landfill in Southern Ontario, Canada - Pumphouse #3 | ecosystem: Environmental > Aquatic > Deep subsurface > Groundwater | place...
ATGGATCGGGTACATGGACAGCGACGGTCAGTTCAACCCTGCAGATTTTGCGAAATTACTGCCATATACCGACCAGTACGCCATTGTCACGGGCCGCCGCCGCAAGCGGGCGGACCCGCTGTTGCGTCAGGTGAATGCCAAAGGGTTCGCATTCCTGAACCTGCTCATTCTGGGCATTTGGGTGCGCGACATCAACTGCGCCATGAAGCTCTTCCGGCGGGATATCTGGCAGAGCATCCGCCCGGAATATGCCACGGGTGCACTCGTCAACGCAGAAATCTTCTACAGGGCGCGGAAGCAAGGCATTCCCTGGAAGCAGGTGCTCGTAGAGCACTATCCCCGCAAAGCCGGCACCCAAACAGGAGCGCATCTCGGCGTGATCCTGCGTATGTTCAGGGACATGTGGCGCCTGCGCACAGCACGGATCCATCCGCAATCCCAATCCTAATCCCAATCCCTATTCACACGTCTTCTTCACGAGAGGATTATCGCGTTCGCAATTGATGCAATTCATGTCCCAAAGGCGCAGGAGCTGCTTACTCTTGAATGTCTCATTGAGGATCGGTTCGTAGTACGTGAACGGTCGCATGAACTGGAAACCCAGGAAGGCTGCTATGCCGCACGCGTAGAGGAACACGGTTTTTCTGGAATCCGTGAAGCGGATGTTCCAGAGCTGCGTTACGGCTTTGATCGAAAGTCCGAAGAGCAGAAAACTGATGATGAGTGGCAGGAAGTAGTGGTACATGTACATCACGCGGTCAATGCGTGCCATAGCTCCCATGTACCCGCCGTATATCGCCAGAAAGAGCAGGAGGAGCGGTAGCTCCTTTGGGCGCTGCGTTACGGGGAGCAGGAGCGATCCTAGCACGATGGAAACGGCGAGGATGACGCCCAAAAGTCCCAGCGCCCACCCTGCGGGGTTAGGGACCAGGTACAGGTACCGGTACGCACCGTCGCTGCCAGCATGGTTCCATCGGTACCGGATAGTCCGCGCTCCAATGGGCCACAGGAAGAATGGACTGCCGTTCTCACCGCTCTTGCACAGATCCAGTTTGGGCACGCCTCGTTGGTAGTGCGGTAGGAATTTTAGGGAATCCCGCAGCATGACGGGAAAATGAGCGATGTTGCCCGTACGACCTGTCTGGATGATCTGCTTGTATGCCGCGGAGGCTTTGTAGTACCCCTGGTCAGGGAGGTGAGAATCGATTGTTGAGCCCCGTGCAAAGTGCGTTTGCCATGAGCCGACGTATAGAAGAGTGAATCCCACCATCGCAGCTATGGCAAATGTGGATATGCTGCGCCAGTGCCGCCGCCATATCCACAGCAAATACGGAACAAGGAGTACCAGAATCAGGCCGTTAACCTTTGTGGCGGCGGCGGCGCCCAGGCAGGCGCCCATGAGTGCCGCGAGCACCCAGAACCGCCTGCTGCCTGCGCGCTCGCGCGCCAGCAGGAGCATGAGCAATATCGCCGCACTGCCGAAGAAAAACAGCGGCTGGTCCACCATGGCAGACCTGCTGTGTACAATGATGGCGTTATCGAAAATATAGAGGAAACTCAGGAACAGGGCGAAAATGCGGTTGCCCGTCATGAGCAGGAATACGCCGAAGAGCAGGGGGGCGGTGAGCCACGCGAGCAGAGTCGGGAACAGGCGGTATCCTGCAAACGAGAAACCGGCTGGTGGGTTCTTGCCGTAATCGGTGCTCAGAAATTGGTCCGAAGCCTCGTTGGTATGCAGCAGCCATTCTCCGAGCGCAATGAGCTGCTTGCCCAGCGGAGGATGCGGTTCCATGTAGAAGATGCCGTGGATTTCCTTCTGGGCGGCGGCAATGTGATAGTTCTCATCCCAGAAGAGGCTGTTTGGCTGCCAGTACCCGTGAAAGTATGTGAAGTATGAAAGCACCAGAACCAAAGCCAGGAACGGCGTCGTGGGGTGCACAGCGGCACGCTTAAGCGCAGTACGAAGGCGTTGCATGTTCGCCAGTGTAGCGCATGGTCTCCTGGAAGAAAGCGCAAATGTTTTGCAGGTCTACGAACGTGCAGATTTCCGTGCGGTTTTCTTTGCCGCGGCATTGGCGGGTTTTTTCCCTTCGAAGATTTCCAGGAACTCATCCAGGCTCATTGTCTCGTGCTGAAGGAGGATCTCTGCGAGTTTTCCCATGGTACTGTGGTGTTTTCTGAGCATCGCCATCGCGCGCTTATACTGCTCATTGATGGTCATGCGGACGAAGGTATCGATCTGGCGTGCCTTCTCCTCCGAGTAGTTGCGTGTTATCGAGGGGTCTACGCCCAAAAACATCGTGCCTTGGCGCTCTCCGTACGCAACCGGACCGAGATCGTCGTTCCCCATGCCGTAGCGCATGGCCATGTCACGGGCGATCTGCGATGCCTTTTCGATGTCGTTGCTGGCGCCCGTGGTGATTTCGCCGAAGATCAGCTCTTCGGCGGCTCTGCCGCCCAGAAGCCCGCAGATTTCATCCAGGAACTTGGAGCGGCTGATGGTAAAGCGGTCTTCCTGCGGGAGGAACCACGTGACACCCAATGCGGCTCCGCGGGAAACAATGGAAATTTTGTGCAGAGGATCGGTTTCCGGGCACAGGTGCCCCACGATGGCATGGCCCAGCTCATGATATGCCGTAATTTCCTTTTCCTTCTGTGTGAGTTTGCGGGATTTCTTCTCGGCGCCAATGGTGATTTTTTCTACAGCGTCCACCAAATCCTGATGTTGTATGGATTTGCGCTTGCGTCTGGCGGCGAAGATTGCCGCTTCGTTCATCAGGTTTTCCAGATCCGCTCCGGTCATTCCGACGGTCTGGCGTGCGATATCGCGCAGTTTCGCATCATTGGCCAGGTTCTTGTTCCGGGAATGCACTTCGAGGATTTTTTCGCGTGCTTCCAGATCTGGATTGTCGACGAAGATACGACGGTCAAAGCGCCCCGGACGCAGCAGCGCTCTGTCCAGCACGTCCGGGCGGTTGGTCGCCGCCACCACGATCACATTGGTTTCCTGCTCAAAGCCGTCCATTTCCGTAAGGATCTGGTTGAGTGTCTGTTCGCGCTCGTCGTGCCCGCCGCCGAACCCGGCGCCGCCGCGCTGGCGGCCGACGGCATCGATTTCGTCGATGAAGATGATGCACGGCGCATTGCGCTTGGCTTTCAGGAAGAGGTCGCGCACGCGGCTGGCGCCCACACCCACGAACATCTCCACGAATTCCGATCCGGCGATGGAGAAGAACGGCACAGCCGCCTCACCGGCAACGGCACGCGCGAGCAGCGTCTTGCCTGTGCCGGGTGCGCCTACCAGCAGCACGCCCTTGGGGATCTTGGCTCCGATGCCCGTGTACTTCTTGGGGTGCTTGAGGAAATCCACCACTTCCTCCAGGTCTTCCTTGGCTTCTTCCATCCCCGCCACGTCTTTAAAACGCGTCTTCACCTGGCGCATATCCGCAATACGTGCACGGGATTTCCCAAAGGAGAGTGCGGTACTCTGGCTCCGTGCGACTCCTCGGAAGAGCCAAACGAGCCCTGCTACGATGAGCAGGAAGAAGAGCAGATCGGGCAGAATGGCGTAGAAGAGGTGTGTTGCTTCCCGGTTTTCGATTTCCAGAATCGTGTCATTATCGGGGTCGTTCCAAGAAAGCTGTGCGATGCTTTCGGCACCCTTGTACGATTGCAGGAGAGAGTCGGGATCCTCCCTGAGAGTGGCGTACACTCTATTGTCGCGCACGAGGATTTTGCTGAACCGCTCCGCGTGATATCCGCTCGTAATCTCACTCAAAGGCACTTCCGTGGCCTGGTTGTACTTCTCATCCAGAGTGCGCTGCGGATTGGTGATATGCAGCAGCGCCATCAAAATGAGTGCCGAAAAGAGCAGCGCCGAAAAGAGCCAGTGCGGACGCTTAGGAGTGTGTGGAGGTCGGGATGCAGTTGCCATGTACTGCAGATCGTAGCATCCAATGCTCTCCAAGGGGAGTGCGAACAGCCAGAAAGTTGTGTGTTCCTGCACGCACGCATTCCGTGGTACGCTACGAGCCATGCACAATGCTCTCTGCCCACTCGACGGTCGCTACGCCTCCGCTGTTGAGCCGCTGCGGCAATTCTTTTCGGAAGAGGCGCTCATGCGCGCCCGCGTGCAGGTGGAAATCGCATGGTTTATGGTGCTTGCCGAGGAGCGGGGTGTGCGTGAACTTCCTGTACCGAAGGAGAAGCAGAAGAAAGCGTTGCAATTGATTGCAGAAAAATTCAGCGAGAAAGATGCGCAGGCAATCAAAGTCATAGAGGCGCGGACCAGGCACGATGTGAAGGCAGTAGAGTATTTCCTGCGGGCAAAATTCGTGAAGGCGGGACTCAGGAAATACGTGTCGTTCCTCCACTTTGGCCTCACGAGTGAGGACGTGAACAACCTGGCGTACGGGATACTGATCCACGCCGCGCTGCAGGCGGTCATCCGGCCGCAGGTGCGTTCCCTGCGCGCGGCGATGGAGCGCATGGGACGGCGGTGGCATGGCATACCGATGCTCAGCCTCACGCACGGTCAGCCGGCAACGCCCACGACGGTTGGCAGGGAACTCCTTGTGTTTGCAGAACGGCTGGAACGGCAGGAGACGCAGCTTAAAGCGCTGAAGATGCAGGGGAAATTCGGCGGAGCCGTGGGGAACTATGCGGCGCTGCGTGCTGCGTATCCCGGGATCAAATGGGAAGCAGTGGGCCACAAGTTCATCCGTTCACTGGGTCTGACCCCGCTCACGCACACCACGCAGATCAATCCGCACGACGACATCGCCGAGCTCAGTCACCTGATGGTGCGCATCAACACCATCCTCCTCGACTGCTCCCGCGACATGTGGCTGTACATTTCGCGCGGCGTTTTCGCGCAGAAGGTCACGCAGGGCGAAGTGGGATCTTCCACCATGCCGCACAAGGTCAATCCCATTGATTTCGAGAACGCGGAGGGGAACCTCGGCCTCAGTACGGCGCTGTGTACGCATCTGGCAACCAAATTGCCAGTGAGCCGTTTGCAGCGCGACCTCTCCGATTCCACGGTACAGCGCAACATCGGCGTGGCGTTTGGATATCATTTTTTGGCGGTACAGTCGCTGAGCAGGGGACTCCAGAAAATCGTGCCCGGCAGGGCAGCCATAAAAGCAGAGTTACAGGCGCATCCGGAACTGCGTGCGGAAGCCATACAGACCGTGCTGCGCAAGCACGGGGTGCAGGACGCGTACGAGCGCCTCAAGGCGCTGACGCGGGGGGAGAAGGTGACGCACGACGCCATTGATGCGTTCATTGCAACACTCCCCCTGCCGCAGGCGGAGCAGGAGAGACTGCGGAATATGCGCTAGGAATCCTGTTCACAGGGCTCTTTCTTTTGGCTTTATAGAGAGCAGAAGAGATGCCATAGCACGTTTGCTTGGCAATCGGCTTTCTTTTGCATATATGCGATGTAGGGTATGACAAATTTCCTTCCCACTCATCAGTATGCATCCTCCAGAAGCCGGTTCCACAACATTGCTCGATGGAGCAGAGAATATCCCAGAAATGGATGACGCAATCGTCATTGAAGAAATCGCGCGTATATCGCAGGCAGTACACGATATCGATGCCCTGCGAACGCAGAATCCCGATGCGTTCATGGCGCTGTACAATGAACTCGATGGTGGTGCGCGCCGCCCATCATTGAACCCAAAGACGCTCACCAATCGCCACCCCACGGATTTCCGCGGCAGGCATGTGGTGAACAGGTGGTAGTGCGCCGGAGTCTCTGGCGGCTCTGCTAGGAATCCGGTGTCAGCGTCCATTTTTCCTGCTTTGCCTGGGTGAGAATATCCTCCAATTGCGTTCGTGGAATACGCTCCTGTGCAGCGAGGGATGCTTTGTACTCCGTCCTCAGCTCTTCTTTGAATTCAAACGCTTCGATGGGGGAGTTGGGGAATTTCTTCTCTGCCTGTTGCGTAATCTTGCCATCTTCCTGCATGTACTCACGGAAAATACGTTGCCGCTCTTCCAGGGAGAGTTCGACAGGTGGTGGGGGAGGAGGTTCGATTTCGGATCGTGGCGGGGCGCAGGAAACCAGCAGCAGGAGGCTCGTGAGAGCCAGGGGTGCAAAGGCGGTGCTCAGCAGTGCCGTGCGTTTCATGGGAATGACTGTACATGGGTGGCCTATTGGCCGGCAAGGTTGTCTGTAATGGTGTGCACGATTAAGCGAAGTTAGAACTTTTGGGCAGGACTTACTTGAAGCTAATGAAATAATGGTCGGTGGACACTATACAAAATATTTGGACGCAACATGGTACCTATACCAATCTATTGCAAATGTTGCTATTGATACCCTTTTGCTTGCAGGCCGAAGAGTTCCGCATACATGCCCTTCTGTTGTATTAACTCATCGTGCGATCCCTGTTCAAAGAGTCTACCCTCATTGATGACGATGATGCGGTCTGCCATGCGCACTGTTGAGAAGCGATGTGAGATCAAGATAACTGTTTTGTCCTTGCTAAGTTCTTCGACGCGTCTAAAGATCTCTGCCTCGGCCTTCGCATCGATGGCTGCAGTTGGTTCATCGAGAATGAGGACGGGTGCATTGCGGAAGTATGCCCGTGCAAGCGCTATTTTCTGCCATTGCCCGACGGAAAGTTCTTCGCCGGATTCGAACATGCGCCCAAGCATCTGATCGTACCCTTTCTCCAGTGCATCGATCACGGCATTCGCCCCCGCATCAACTGCTGCCTTTTCGATATCCTTCATATCCAGATTGCGCAGCACATTGCCAAAGTAGATGTTTTGCTTCGCGGTGTCTTCGTATCGGTTAAAGTCCTGGAACAGGATAGCCAGTTGTCTGTGCCAGCTGTCGAGCTCCAGCGCACGGAGATCCGTGCCATTCACGAGAATTTGACCGCTCGTCGGATCGTAGAACCGGGCGAGAAGCTTGATGATTGTTGTCTTCCCTGCGCCGTTTTCACCGACGAGTGCCACTTTTTCTCCGGGAGAAATTTCAAGATGAAAATCATTCAGAACGTCGTGATCCGTTCCCGGATATCTGAAAGACACGCTATCAAATGTGATGGATGGTGATTGAGTAAGTTCGAGCACAGTGGTGTTTTTCGTCGATGACATAACTGCGGGGGCATCCATAACCTCAAAAAAGCTCTTCACGTACAAGCTGGCTTCGAAGACGTCGTTCATGTTGCGCAGCAGTCCGCCCAAGCCGTTTTGGAAGTTGCTCACAACCTGTGTGTAAAAGCTGATGTCACCGACTGTTACCCTTCGTGCAAAGGCGAGCACAATAACGTAGACTTCTATACCGACGAATACGGCTGTCGAAAGTGCGTTGAATATGAGGCGAAAAATATATGCCCTCATTGAGAGGCTTTTGTTGTCTTCGTAAAACTCTTCCTGCACCGCTGTTGTTTGTCGCACGAATAGTGGGGCAAGACGGAATATACGCATCTCTTTGATACTCTGGGCATCCTGCAGCATATGTGACAGGTAGGAGTATCGCTTCTTGCGGGGGCTGTGCCAGTCCCAAATCGACCAGGCGGATTGCGATTCGTAGAGCCGGTAGAGAAATTCGGGAATGGCAATCAGCGCAATGGGTAGCACAAGCATCCAGTTCAGCGTGAGCATCGCGACGAAGGCGATGAGAAACTGCACGAGACTCTGGAGCGCAAACAGCATGCCTGTGATGAGATTCTGTGGCCGGTACCAGGAGTCACGCACTTTCTCCAGGCGGTCGCGGAATGCCGGGTCTTCAAAATTCTCAATATCCAGTTCGGCAATGTGGCCGAAGAGCTTCTTATTCAGGTAAATGGGAAACTTTGTCCACAGCAGCCGCTCCACGAAGCCCTGCGTGCTGAACGAGGCATCCTGGATGAAGTACGTTGCAATGCGCGCGATGAGTAGCATGATGAAATGCTGAAGATCAACTGCATCAGGATTCTGGAGCTCTGCAATGATCGCATCAATGACGAGTTTATAGATGTAAGCGTTCACAAAAGGAACGATGCTCGGCACGAGCGCGCTCAGCGTTGCTGCAATAAGCAGGCGCTTGTCCATGTCCCAAATCATCCCCACAAGACGCTTGCAGATCGTCATGGTTTCAAAAACACTTTCACGCCGTTTTTTGTTAAAGGGAGTAAATCGCACAATGGAGATACTGTAGCGTAAAAAAGCGGAGCGAGACCATGAAGATCTCGCTCCTTACTTTCTGGGCTGTCGTGCCTAAGGCCGGCTAGAGTTTAGGCGGCGGCGAGCTGGAAAGCTGGTTTCGCAGATGGCAACTGTACCGTTGCCTAACGGCAAGCGTTCTTCGAGTGCTTGCCGTTACAGCCGTAAGGGCTGAGTGGCTTACGCGCGATGCGCGTCTTGGAGAAAGACTTCTTCATGAGAAGCCTCCTTTCGGTTTAGGGATCGTTCAACGTGAAGAAACGAACGACATCACACTTGTGTCTAGCCGGCCGAGTGTGAGTGCCGTTCTCCAAAAGCGAGATGCCTACACAGCTGTCGCAGTACTCCCGGACATCGCATGCAAGGCACTGAGCCATGTCTGCCATCCGAAATCTGCTCATTGTCTGTCGTCGGGTTTCGGCGGACAGAAGCGTGTCGACATCGCCATGCCTTACATTGCCGATGACGACGGGGAGATCCAAACAAGGATACAGATCCCCCAGCGGATCAACGGCAACCTGCGTGATACCTGCGGTGCACGGATGCAAACAGGCGGTACAATCGCGGTACGGCTCCAGTTTGGAAAAGTTGCCTGTTCTTCGCAGGAACGGGAGTAACTTTTCCTGCATTTCCGTTGCTGAAAGGCGGAATGTGATTCCGTCATCTACCCCGGAACGTCGCGGAGTGATGTACGGCGAGTAAAAAATGGCGATGTCAGTACAACCTACTTTGGTAATTTAGCTTCACTTTCAATCAAAAAAATCATATTTGATGCAGCAAGATTTAATGCATAAGCGGCTAAATTTTCAGGTACATCCTTTACTTCTGCCCCTCCACCATGTGGGCCTTCTCGGTTCCGTACTGAATTTAATCCACTATCCAAGGTCCCTCTTACGCTCGTCATATACCCATGTAAATATTCTGGTATTAAGCCATTTGTAAAACATACGTTGACGAGAGTAGTTGCATTATCTTTTTCTTCGTACGGCCATCCGCGCTTCTTACATATTGCTTTCATTGTGCTTTCGAAGGCTGCCGCTGCATAAGTGAGAGCGTCTCTATACTCACCATCCATAAATTCAGAATGAGCATTTAGAAATTCACTCTCTGGTCCCGCAAAGCCAGGTCGTGCCAATAGTCTTAAGGCTGGTTTTGTTACCACTTCATGCATTAATTCAGAGTCAACTCTAATTAATTGTTCTTTTTCGAACCGGTACCCCACTTTCCATTGCAAGAATCTACTGTTTAAAGTTGAGATGGCTACGGAAGGAGGCTGCCTATCTCTAAAACCCCCTCGCATTCCATCCCATTGTGGCTTACTGCGTTCAAGACGAGCAAAGGCAATTTCAATAATATCTAAAACTAAATCATCCTTGCATTCTAAGATTCCATGCACAACCTGATCGTATGGGTTTCTTCTACCAGCAAGACTCATCATACCTCTATTTTCTGCGACGGTTTGCGCCACTGCATACCAATTCTCGGTATGAGTATCTATTGTCTCACCAGTTAGTCGGGTCAATTTGCCGGGAATACCTAAAGAGGCCTTTAGGATATGAACTACTTGTATTCTGAGCTCCTGAGGCAAAGTGTAAATTAATAAGTCTTTTGCATCAGTATCTGGCACTTCCTGTTGGCGTTTTATGCGCTGTGAAAATAGCTCAATGACTCCCATATGTATATTTTAGCATGTGCAATTCAGAAAACCTTGTGTGGTGCCCAGGAGAAGATCCTTCAATGTTCCTCAAGGTAGTGTTTCATCTGCTTCTTTAAGAATCTTCTTCCCGATCCACTCTTCAGAAATTTTTCTCGACCAAGAGCATCCATCTTGTGCACATATGTTTCGCAGTAAATGAGCTTCCAATGCTCTGATTTTGCAGTTGATACATTTTTGTGTCTGTTGTGATCAGTGATTCTTTGACGCAGATTGGTTGAATAACCGATGTACCAGCTTCCTTGCTCGTTTTCGATGACGTAGACGTGATGCATAGCCAGTGAGTATATGAACTTAGCCAAATAATGTCACGTAAAAGACTCACTCCGTTCGTCTCACGTGACACGTAAAATCGTTCAATGTATTCGGCGGCGCCACGTGATCGTCGAAAAACCGAAGGTTTTGAGACGATTTTACGTGGTGCCCAGGAGAAGACTCGAACTTCCACGGACAGATAATGTCCACTAGCCCCTCAAGCTAGCGCGTCTACCAGTTCCGCCACCTGGGCACGTCAGCTTAAGCTGACGTGCCTGGGCACGGTGACGTAAGACGCGCAGGCAGAAAGCTACAGCTGAAAAAAAGTGAGAAAGATCAGCAGAGAAAAACTGATGTGCATTGGCACGGCGGCAAGTGTAGCAAGTGCAGCCTCAGCTGCAATGTAAATATCGATTGAATACTATGGAGTCAGCGTCTGAACACGTCTTGCGTGGTATGCGCATTGGTGTGTGGTCACTTGCGGTCAGGAATGTCCCGTTCTATTCTTGGGCGTCTTTATGCAAAGAGTGCACCTTTTCCTCATACCGCTTTTCGCGCTCGGCCTCCTCATCCTATAGGGAAGGAGCCTCGTGTGGCAGTAGAACGGCGGGATGAGCGGTTTTTTTGGTGAGCGGTGTTTTGCAGAAAAATCCGGCTGCCTCGTGTGAGGCAGCCGGTGGGCGCAGCGCCTTTGGTGCTGCGGTAAGGTCGGGGTGAGAGGGTTCGAACCTATCGTCTTCCGGGCCCCGCCCGGACGCTCTGCCTATTGAGCTACACCCCGGTGATGCACAAGAAAGAACAACCTTCGAATGGCGGGAGAAGGCGGTCTAAAGAGTATTGTGAGTGTGCGCATGCTAGACCTGCCTTTCCTGCAAGGACGGCGGGCACGGGGTGACAGCGATGATGGTCACTGCATGAAGCACGGGGCTACAGTATGGGAATTCCGCAAGGAGATCAAGGTGCTCCAAGCATTTTTTGGAATTCCTGTTCATCGAGGATCTGTACGCCCAATCTCTTTGCATCTTCGTATTTGCTGCCGGGGTCATCACCGGCGACCACGAAATTGGTCTTCTTGCTCACGGAGCCGCTCACCTTGCCTCCGCGTTCTTTGATGCGTTGCTTGGCTTCTTCGCGGCTGAAGGAAGCCAATGTGCCGGTCAGCACGAATGTGGTGCCCGTGAGCGTCTGCGGCGCGTGGCTCCCCTCTGGTACGTAGGCAATCACGCCTGCATTGCCGAACTTGTGCAGGAGTGCGCGATTGTCGTCTTCCGAGATCCATCCGGTAACGGACTGCGCAACAACCTCGCCGATGCCATCGATGCTGGCGAGATCCTGCGTATCGAGTTCCTGGAGCGTCCGGGCGACATCGTCCATCGATATACCGTCAACAACCCCGCCATCCACATGCGTACTCTTCGTTGGCCATTTAAGTCGTTGTGCGATGATTTCAGCAGTCTCCCGCCCGACATGGCGGATACCGAGGGCAAACAGAAAGCGATGCAGAGGAATAAGCTTTGCGTCCTCGATGGCTGTAACCAGTTTCCCTGTTTTCTTCTCCTGGAATAGCGGCAACTGGAGGAGATCCTCTGCGGAGAGGAAGAAGATATCCGCAGGATCCGACACAAGTTGCTGAGCCAGGAGCGCTTCCACGGTTTCCGATCCCAGTCCCTCTATATTGAATGCGTACCGTGATGCGAGGTGTTCAATGCGTTCTTGCCGTGCCGCTCTACAGTGGGGATTGGGGCAGCGGTGCACCGCTTCGCCTTCGGGTCGTCGCAGCTCTGTGCCGCAGCTGGGGCAGTGTCGCGGGAACGCGAATGGCCGGGCGTCGTCGGGGCGTAAATTCCGCATCACTTCCACGACTTCCGGAATGATATCTCCGGCTTTCTGCACGATCACGGTATCACCGATGCGCACATCCAGACGCCCGATTTCATCGGCGTTGTGCAGCGTGGCGCGGCTGACGGTTGTTCCGGCGATCTGTACGGGCGTGAGGTGCGCGACGGGTGTCACGGCGCCGGTCCTGCCAACCTGCAGTTGGATGTCCAGGATGCGCGCGGTTTTCTGCTCCGCAGGGAATTTGTAGGCGCGCGCCCAGCGTGGCGCCTTGGCGGTGGATCCCAGGTCGCGTTGCATGCGGCGGTCATTCACCTTCACGACCACGCCGTCGATGTCATACGGGAGGCTCGCGCGTTTTTCCCGAAAAGACTCGTACATCCGGTGCACATCATCCAGCGTCCCGCAGAGCCGAAGTTCTGTATTCGTCGGCAGGCCGGATGTATGCAGGAATTCCATCAGCTCCTTTTGGGTGCGTATATCCAAAGCGTCAGCGGCATCGCGGTCCAGTGCGTAGCAGAACATCCGAAGATCGCGTTTTGCTGCCACCTTGGGATCCAGTTGCCGCACCGTTCCAGCGGCGGCGTTGCGCGGGTTGGCAAACTTCTCGTCGTCGGCAAGGTGCTCATTGAGTTTCGCCAGCCCTTTTTTCGTCATGTATACCTCGCCAGAAATTTCCAGCAATGCCGGTGCGTCCTTCTGCGCAACGGTGATATGCAGCGGCACTTCCTCAATCGTGCGCACAGTGTGCGTCACGTTTTCGCCTTCGATGCCGTTGCCGCGCGTCACTGCTCTCACAAGGATGTAGGGGGTTCCTTTCGTCGATTCCCCGGTATCCGTCTGCTGTCGCTCATATACCAGGGACACGTTTAGTCCATCGATTTTCAGCTCGGATACGTATGCAAATTCCGCGTCGTCTTTCCCGAGTGCGCGGCGCATCTGGTCCGTCCAGTCATCGAGTTCCACGCGAGCAAAAATGTCCTGCAGCGATTCTTTGGGATGGATGTGTCGTACTTTCGGCAACCGACCGTCCAGCGGCGCCCCGACGCGCTGGGTGGGGGAATCCGGCGTCACCAGATCGGGGTATTCCGACTCCAGGGCGATGAGTTCCTGCTTGAGCGCATCGCGCACATCCTCGCTCACATCGGAGCGGTCATCGATGAAGTATGCCTTGTTCAGGCGCCAAATCTCCTCGCAGAGCTTTCTGATACGTTGCTTGGCCTGCTCTTTATTCATGGATGCATTGTAGCGGTTTTGAGAAGTGTGCTGCAGGGTAAGATTGGGTGCAACGGCAATATGCATGCATAGTGGTAACACATTGAATAAAACGTACATTTGCGCTACAATAAGGAGATGGCTGTTTCTCCAAAAGCGATTTTCCTCAAGGCACAGGAGCAGGGAGCATCCGATGTCCATCTGGCTGTCGGCGTACCGCTGACATTCCGCATTGATGACGTGCTCGCCCCGGTGAGCAAAGGAGCGCTCACGGCATCGGATATCGTGAAGGTGATCAAAATGGTTCTTGGAGAAACGCGATACAAGAAGTTCCGCGAAGAACAGGATGCCGATACGTCCTACGCCGTATCCGGTGGTCTACGTCTGCGCATCAATTGCCACATGGAGCGCGGCAATCCCAGCATGGCAGCCCGTCTGATACCGCAGGAAATCCCGTCTCTGGAAGAGGTGGGTATTTCCGAGGAGCTTGCAGGTCTTTGCGATCTGCAGGAGGGACTCATCCTCTTCACCGGTCCTGCGGGTGTGGGCAAGTCTACATCCATGGCCGCGATGATCGATGCCGTGCGCACAAAGCGTCCCACGAATATCATCACACTAGAAGATCCCATAGAGTACATCTTCGCACCTGCAGAGCAGGGGATTGTGCGCCAGCGGGAGCTGGGCACGGACTTCGGTGAGTTTGGGCGTGCGTTGCGGCATGTGTTGCGGCAGGATCCGGATGTGGTCATGGTAGGGGAGATGCGCGATCTGGAGACCATTGCGGCAACCCTCACGCTGGCCGAAACCGGTCATCTGGTCTTCGCGACACTGCATACGCCCAATGCCATGCAGACGGTAGACCGCATCGTCGATGTGTTCCCTCCGCACCAGCAGGCGCAGGTGCGCAGCCAGCTCTCGCTGTCGCTGCGTGCGGTTATTGCACAACGACTGGCGCCGAAGGAAGGTGGTGGCATGGTGGCCGTACGCGAGGTGCTCCTCAATACGCCGGCGGTAGCGAACATCATCCGCGAGAACCGAACGCCGGAGATTGCCTCCGTACTGCAAACAAGCGGCAAAGAGGGAATGTGTACGTTCGAAGCGGATGCCAAGCGTTTACGAAAAGAAGAGATCCTCTCCGAGGAAGGGTACTACGATCAGGTGCTTGCTGCTGTCAAAACGGGGAAACGCTAGTGTTCTCTGCACCGGAAGAACGGGAATTATGGCTATTGTTTGCCAAAATGCATGATAGATTATCTGCACATTTTTATATGCATGACTAAAACTTTACAAAAACGCAAGAAAAGCGTAGCGTGACCTGTTCCTATCATGGAACGTTTCCCGACCAGCATCGAAACACACCTGAAGCAAGCAGGTTTCTCCAGTATGGAGATCATCGTGCTGCGGCACATTGCAGGCGGCGATGCACAAACGCTGCGCAGTTTGGCGGCGAGAACGGGCAAGAGTATTGGTGCATTGGATCAGGCCATGCGCAAGCTGACACTGCGGGGCATCATTCGCAGAGTACTCGTCAATGGAACGCCCAGATATACGCTCACGTCTGCGGATGCAATCGCCCGATGGGCGCAGGCGCACACCCAGGAGACGTTGGCGCTTCTGCGGCGCAAGGAAGACGATATTTGCCAATTCTTCACAGCGCTGCAAACCCAGGCTGACCAGCCTCGCATCGAGCACTTTGATGGCATGGAAGGCATGGTGCAGGCGTACGGTGATCTTCTTGCCGGGGACGAAAAAGATATTGTCGCCTTCCTGCTCGTGCATAAAAAAGAGGAAGAAGACGCACTCGCCGATTGCAAGAAACAATTTGCGCATGAGGTGCGCAGGCGCGGCATCACCCTGCGTGTGCTTGCACACAACACACCGCTTGGTCGGCGCTACCAGTCACGTGACCATTTAGCGTACCGAAGCACGCGACTCGTTTCTACCGGAGACTATCCGTTCCTCTGTACCCAGTATGTATCCGGCAATACTGTTACGTTTTTAGATGAAGCTGCACAGAAGGGGTACCGCATGCACTGTCCGCGTTTTGCCGTGAGTCAGCGCGCGTTCTTCCAGGCAATCTGGGAAGCGCATGTCCCTGGAAAACGGCGGGCACCGTGCCAGCCGCTTCTCGTAGATGTGAGCATGGTGGCGCTCTCGGAACTGGAGCGCTGTGGCGGTGCTTCGTACGCTGCCTGCCGTGAACGCAGAGAGAAGCCGACTATATGATACAGCGCGGTTATGCTGTAACAATCGCATCCCAGCTTGGCTTCTGCGGAACCGGAGTGCCTTCGGAGGTAGAGGAGAAGAAACAAATTGCCACGTAAGATGGCAGCGAGGCCATTTTTCTGCTATAATCATCTGATGCCAAGACAGAAAAAAAATAGAGGAGCGGCACTACCGACAGCATTCCGGGAGAATCGGCGCATTATCGGCGTCCTTGTAGCCTGCGTGTTACTGGGAAGCACCATGACGTACGTGCTCTATAACTACACGCAGAACCTCCTGAAAGCGCGTTTGCAGGATCGCATGCTCGCCATTGTCATGACTGCCGCGCTCCAGTTTGACGGCGATGAGCTTCTGGAATTCCGGAGTGAAGCGGATATGGGCAGCGACGGGTACCGCCGCGTCGTCGAGAATCTGCGGTCTATTCGGGATACCAACGAGAACATCAAGTACGCATACATTATGCGGCGCACAGATGACCCATCCACACTGGAATTCATTGCAGATGCCATGAGCTTGGCGCCGGAGGATGAGATGGATGAGGATGGCGACGGTATCCTCTCCGACGAGGAAATTGCGCCGATCCTGGGGGATACCTATCCGATCGATGAATACCCGGTCCTGCGTGATGAGGCGTTCTACCATCCCTCTGTTGACAACGAACTTCTTCCGGATCAGTGGGGGCTCATGATGGCGTCGTATGCTCCGATCTACGATCGCAATGGCAATGTGGCAGCAGTCATCGGGACCGATGTGGTGGTCGATGACTTCCAGCGGCAGACACAGGCAACACTGTTGCCGTTCATGCTGTTCATCTTCGCGCTCATTCTGCTCCTCACACTCCTCACGCTCGTCATATTCCGCTACCAGAGCGAACGCGTAGAGATGATGCGCGAACTGGATAGGCAGAAGGATGAGCTTTTGAGCATCGTAAGCCACCAGCTTGCGACGCCAATTTCTGCCATCAAGTGGTACCTGGAAATGCTGCTGGATGGCGATGCAGGCAAGCTAAACAAAGAACAACGCGAGGAGCTGGAAACCATGCAGCGGACATCCGCAGACCTCGCGGATCTGGTGAGCATGATTCTGGATGTATCGCGCATCCAACTTGGGCGCATGAAGGTCGACAGGGACAAGCTCGATCTCAAGACATTCTTCGAAGAGATCACGAAAGGAATCGAACAGGCCGCAAAAGCGAAAGGTGTGACCTTTACCGTGCACATGCCGGCAACCCTGCCTGTCGCCATGCTCGATCGCCGACTCATGCGCATGACGTTGGAAAACCTCCTGAGCAATGCGGTCAAATACACGCCGCCCAAAGGCAAGGTGCATCTGGATGTGCAAAGGAAGAACGGAACACTGACCTACCGTGTAACAGATACGGGATGCGGCATTCCCAAGAAAGAGCAGGATCAGATGTTCACCAAGCTATTCCGTGCGAGCAACGTGCGCGACAAGATAGAGGGAAACGGGCTTGGACTCTATGTAGCAAAGGGTGCCGTCGAAGCGCAGGATGGGACTCTTACATTCGAAAGCAGAAGCGGAGGGGGTGCCACATTCACTGTGACACTGCCGCTCCGGCAGACAACAGAATCCAGGAAGAAGGACAACTAAGCGAGAAGGTATACGCCGATGCTCATGGTGCTCACGAGTCCAAGTTTGAGCGGGAGTTTCAGGCGCGCCTTCGCGTCACCGAAACGCGGGAGCACTGCGAAGAGCAGGATCGAGAGCAGAAAGGTATATCCGGGAATAGTTGTTTCCACAGCCGAGACGAGCGAGGGAATCCCCAGGTCGACCGCTTTCCCGGAGAAGAACAGTGCGAGCAGGTTGATGAGCTCAATCGCGATGATGAGTTTCACTGCGGGCAGGAGGACCGGCATATTCCTTGCCAGCCGGGCGCGCGCCTGCCGGAATAGCAGCGGGACCATGCCGGCAAGAATGAGACCGAGCGTCACAATACCGAAACCCAACAGGAAGGGAATTGCCTGATAAACGCTGTATTCCAGGAGGATGAGCACTGCTTGCATCGCCGAGGCGATAGCCATAAGGAAGAGGGAATTCCAACGAGCGTGCAGATTGCTGTCCAGCAGGCAGAATGCGACAGATGCCCCGATCAGTATTGCGATGCCCGCGTAGTGCAGGGGTGCCAGCACTTCGCCGAACCACAGGAAACTGAGGGTGACGACGAGCACAGGCACCAGGTTCCAGTAGGCAGCGATGATGCCGGCTTCCGTATTCCGCAGCGCGTAGAAGTAGAGCAGCTGGCTGCACTGGATCAGAATGCCGACGAGCAGCGCCATGGCGGCGATGTTTGCCGGTGGCATCTTCCAGCCAGCCCAGAGCCCCAGTATGCCGAGCGGCAGGAGGATGAGCAGTGAGGAGAACGCGCCCGTCACGAGGCCGATCCATGGTTTTTCGAACACATCCGAAACACAGTGCGAATCCAGCACATGGACAATCGCGAAGCAGAGAGGGCTTAAGAGAGCGAAGGCAAGCCAGGTCATCGGTGGCAGCGTAGCACGGTATTGCGCGGAGCGCTCACTGCTTCTTCCCGGCGGTTGCTGTGTGCTTCTTCTCCGCTGCAATCTGCTTGAGTGTTTTCTCTACTGTAGCGGATGCCTTCGTTTCCCGGTGTTTCTCCAGCACGTATTGGAAGATGAGGGGAGCTACGATGCTCGCATCGGAATTAATGGTGAAATTCGGTGTTGTCGTGTCCAGCTTGTACCACGTTACCTTCTCGTTGGGCGGGCAGCCCGAGTAGGAGCCAAACGACGTGGTCGAATCACCAATGTGGCAGAAGAACGACCAAAAACCGCACTCGAGCTCATGGTCCTGTAGGATGCTCGGTACGACGCACATGGCGAAATCCCCGGCGATGCCGCCTCCAATCTGGAAGAAACCGATCGGTGCGTGTTTTCCTGTCTCCAAGTACCACCGCGTGAGGTGCTCGAATTGTTGCGTGCCAGACTTCATGGCGCTGTGGTTCTGCACATGACCAAGCATCACATCGGCGCAGAACATGTTGCCGAGTGTCGAATCCTCGGTTCCCGGTGTATAAATGGGGATATCCATTTCGCACGCCGCCACGACCCAGGAGTGCTCCATAGGCACCTGGTTCTTTCCCTCAAAGTAGCCGCTGCGTATCAGCTGGTACCAGTATTCCCAGTTAAAGTAGCTCTCCCCCTTCGCCGCAGCTTCCGCCCAGAGTTTGCGTAGTTCCATGTGCATTGCAACCATCACGTCTTCTGGGATGCAGGTATCCGTGACACGGTTAAAACCCTCATCTCTGGTTTTCAAATCCTGTTCCATGGTCAGGTACCGCCAGCCCGGTTGCAGTTTGTAATCCTTGTTCCCGACCAGGTTGAAGAGGTCTTCCTCCAGGTTGGCGGCAGTGGAGGAAATGGCATGTATTTTCCCCGCGCGGATCATCTGCGCCAGCGTGATGCCGATCTCGGCGGTGCTCATGGCACCCGCCAGCGCTACAACCATCTTGCCGCCTTTCTCGGAAAAGTCGCACCACCCCTTCGCAACAGCGAGCGTCTCCCGGGCGTTGAAATGCCGGAAGTTCTTCTCCATGAATTGTGCGATTGCAGCCATACAAAAAGCGATGAAATGATTACGCAGTCGTTACCATACACGGTATAGATTCGTTTGCTTGTGCGCTCTGGGTGTCCGGGAGTACCTCATGTTCATACAGGACAACATCCCTGCTCCCCTGAATATCCAGTATTGAGCGCCCGGAGTCGATCTGACGGTTGATGAATGTGGCACGCCAGGTATCCAAACCAAAATAGCGATGCGCCACCTGGACCACTGTCTTCCAGTCCACGGATTGGCAACTGTAAAAATCAATGCGAATGTGGGGCATACGACCGGGCTTTTCAAAATAGTGCCCGCTTACATGGCTTGTGGTGATGGCCTGCACAAAAGACCAGCCGGGTGCGCGGTCATCCACTGCATCATGGAATTGCATAGAACCCAGCGGTTCCATTTTTAGGACATCCAGAATCTGTTGTACGAAACCCCTTGCATCATCATGGCGCGTTTCTTCCGCAAGCGGACGGCTAATGTATGCATCAAGCACGAAGATCTCGTGCAGAAGACGGAACGGCGTATTGATACATGTATTCATTTTGCATATGTAGGGGAAAATGTAAGGGCGCACATCATTGTCTTTACACGGTTCCCAGAGTCAAAAAGGCTGGGGAGCGTAAGAAAGGTAAATGTTTCCTCATGTGCCCTTTATTTAGAGTACAAAAATTGTTCATAAATATGGATTCAACCCTGTATCATCAAAAAAAGAGATTCATATTCCATCTGGATAATGAATAAATTTTGTATTCAAAAAATGATCTTTTTCGCTGAGGGATAATCAGATCATTGCCGCCGTATCTCGCGTATGGTTATCGAAAAGGTGTTGAGGCAATGAAATCATAGATGGCTCCACCAGAGAAAATGGGATCATTGCTTCGGCAAGTGCACTTTCAGTGTTCATTGCAGCACGGAATGCTTGCTCAAATGTGTAGATTTCTGAGGAATGCAAAGAAGGCAAGGATTGCAGGGATTCTTTGCAATCGTTGCCTTCTTTGCATTCCTGAATCCACTCCATACTCTTCCGCCTCGCCTTGTGTGCATCTTCCATACACTTCTTGGTAAATTTGAGCTGCGTGCGGTAGTGCACGGAGAGAAAATAGTACCGCAGATCCAATAAGGGGCTACCATCTGCTCTGAACATTCCGTAGGATGTGTTTTCATGTTCTTGCGTTCCTCCGAACACAATCGGCACATTGCCCTCACGAGCCTGCTTCTGGCGGTCGTGTTTTCCAACTCGCAGCCGGTATTTAGCAAACTCTTGTATGCGCAGGGATGGACGCCCGTGAGCCTCTACTTTCTCGCGCTGCTCGTCGTGACGGTGTTCCTTGGCATCCACGAGTTCCTGGAATGGGCGGAGCAGGGTCGCTGGGATATGGCACGGTCGGACATAAGAGGAACCCTGCTCACCACGGTGACAGGAGGAGTAATGTCTCCCATTCTCTATTTCACGGGTCTAGAGCTGGTGCAGGCGTCCGATGCGGTGCTCATTGCGAGCTTCACGCCGGTGTTTACGGTTCTGTTCGCTGTGATGATGCTGGGCGAGCGTTTCAACAAGGCGACGATCATCGGAGGGAGTTTTCTGATTGCGGGGCTAGGAGTTCTGATATGGACCGATGTGTGGAACGCAACATTTACCATCGGTTCCATGTATCTTCTTGGTGCCAGTATCACATCCGCTCTTACGACTATTCTGCACAAGAAGTATGTGACGCACCGCCACATTGATTCCATCGTGTTCGTGCGTACGTCGCTTAGCCTGCTGATTATCGGTTTATGGGTTGCCATCGCAGAACCGCAGTCCTTCGGGCTCTTCATCGCGCCGCAGAACGTCTTGCTGGTCTTTGGATTCCCGCTCATAGGTGTGCTTTTACCCTTCTTCTTTTTCTTTGGGGCACTTAGGACGCTCAAAGCGATGGATGTAGGGCTCGTTTCAGGCATAGGGCCGATAGCTGGCATGCTCTTGGCAGCCACGTTCTTAAAGGAGCAAATTGCACCGGTGCAGGTGATCAGTTTGATATGCATTATCCTGGGGATCCTCAACATCAACGTTCCGCTCACAAAGTGGCGTATCGTGCCATCACGCTTGGTAGGTATGGGACCTCTGCGAAAATAGGGATGGCGGAGTCACCACTTGCCTCGTAAGGCATTATGGACCTTCCACCATGCGGCAATCAGAGAGATACCAACGATGATGAGGAATGTGGCGACAATATATGCGAGCAGCTCAGGTGCTACCAGGATGGCGAAGCCGAAGAGCACGCACAGAATGCCGTTGAAGAGTAGTCCGGTGCGCATGCCGCTGCCGAACTGGGGACGGTGTTGCCCGAGGGAAAAATGGAACATGCAGAGAGTATAGCGGGAGTAGGGAGTAGGGAGTAGGGAAGCATGTGGTACTGTAGACAGCGTGATGGAACATGCTGCTCTCAGTATAGAAACTCCAATCGGTCAGGTTCTTCTGGAGGCCAGGGGAGGCAAAATTCGCCACATACGCTTTGTGCAGACCGATGGCGCATTGAGGTCATCAATGGCACTCGATGCGTGCAGCAAACAGATAGCGGCGTACTTTCGCGGCGAACTGCAGATGTTTACGGATATCGATATTGCCATGGAAGGAACGGTGTTCCAGGTGAGTGTATGGGAAGCGGCTTTGCATATTTCGTACGGCAAAACCTGCACGTATCGGCACATTGCCGAAGCCATAGGGAGACCCGGTGCCATGCGTGCAGTGGGGGACGCTCTCCGGCGTAATCCGCTACCCATTCTGGTTCCGTGTCATCGTATCGTTCCCGCAAGCGGTGGTATCGGAGGATTTAGCGCCGGAGCGTGGCGCAAAGCCTGGTTGTTGGACCATGAGAAGGCGCACCTATAACAAAAAAGACCGACAAGTCGGTCCTTTTTGTGTTTGTGTCTCTCGGTGCGGCTATCAGGCCGATAAAAGTATGGCGCTGAGCCGGAGTGAGAGGGTGGGAAGAGGCATTCCCGCTCTGTAAGCCCTCCTGAGGTTTCTTGTTTCTCCTCGGAACCTACCGAAGTCCCCGTACCAGAGCCGCGCGGCACGCAAGGTACCGGGGTTCATGGGGAGTAAGGGTGCGCATACCCTGGAGCAGCCTCGCATCCAGGGGACGGCATCGGAGAGCAGAGAGAAGAGTAACCGCGCGGACACACAGGTGATCACAGACGTGATCACGGTCCGATACTCAGGAATGGCAAGAAAATGCAATGTGTGGCTGAGCGGAGCGTGCACGGCCTGCGGCGTTGGCACGGTCACTATTCTCTCTACTGTTGGCGGCGGTGTGAAGGAACGGGAATGTATGTATTTGTGTTTGTCTGTGTTCTTGGTGTTGATTGATTCGCTAGCCCTTCGGCTCTCCGCAAATCATGTCATCCTATGCTCCGTTATTTTTTTACGCAAGATTCTCAAGTAGCCTCAAAAAATATAGATGGTATAATTATAAATATATAGAAAGCTTTTTCCGCTTGATACAGGGCTAAAACGAAATAAAGAAGCAATGCAAACATCTATCGCTATTTCCTTGAATCACAGGGAAGAGCGCATCCTATGCTGCCACAACGGGTGTGAGCAATGGCGTAGAACATGCAAAGAAAACTTGTCATATCACAGGATACATGAAAGAATACGTTGCGTATGGTAACTATCCTTTTTGCCCTCACTGTCCTCATGGCAGCGCCGCAAGCGTCTGCTGCACGCTTTGGCGTTATTCCCACAGCGAGTAGCAGAAACATGTACGTGCCGAATATTTTTGAGATCATTGATGCCATGAGCAATGGCGAACGCCGTAGCGGATCATGGAGCATCCTGCCCATGGGTCGGCTGGGTGCTGGATACAGGAGTGCAATAATGCGTACAGGAACAAGAACCAGGTCGACATCGGCATCCAGCGTGCTTTCGACCGGACCATTCGGTCCCATACCCAATGTACTTGCCATCGCAGCGGGGGCACGGGACTGATGCCTGCCGGGAACGTTCCTGCTAGGATACGCGCATGGTTGCAGGAACACGGGAACCCAAGAAAGGAGAAATTATCCTCTATAAACCGAAAGGTGAGGAAATTATGCTCGATGTAAAACTCGAGCAGGAGACGGTATGGCTGAGCCTGCAGCAAATTGCCGATCTGTTCCAAGTCGATAAATCCGGCATTTCCCGGCACATACGTAATATCTTTTCTTCCGGTGAACTCAAGCCCAAAACAACTGTTGCAAATTTTGCAACAGTTCAAAAAGAAGGCGGAGTCATGAAGCAGAGGAAGGTGGATTACTACAACCTCGACATGATCATCTCTGTTGGTTACCGCGTGAGTTCCCGCCGTGCCACGCAGTTTCGCATATGGGCGACGAACGTGCTGCGTCAGCACCTTGTGCAGGGCTATACACTCAACCACAAGCGCCTGCGTTCGCGGGAATCCATTGATGTGCGCGAACTGGAGCGCATCGTGCATATGGTCAAGGCGGCAGGTGAGCGGCGCCTGCTGAGCGGTGATGAGGCAAAGGGGCTCCTGCGGGTCATCATGGACTATGCGGACACGTGGTTGCTCTTGCAGCAGTACGATTCGGGGCAACTCGTTGAGCCCAAGCAGAAGAGCAAAACAGGGTATGTACTCACGCATGGCGACGCGCAGTCCGCCATACGCGCACTCAAGAAGAATCTCATGCGCCGCAGGGAAGCGTCGGATCTTTTTGGTAAAGAGAAAGCTGCCTCACTCAAGGGTATCCTAGAGACCGTGGAGAAGACCTGTGACGGCGCGCAGCTCGAAGCCAAAGCCGCACATCTGCTTTACCTGGTTATCAAGGAACATCCCTTTGCCGATGGCAACAAGCGGATTGCCGCATTCCTGTTCATCCTCTACCTCATGCGCAATGGCGCATTGAGAGGAAGGGCGGGGGAGCGCAAATTCAACGACAATGCGCTCGTGGCCATTGCCCTTCTGATTGCCGAGAGCGACCCCAAGGATAAAGAAATAATCATCACGCTCATTATGCGCTTCATACGATCCGGTAGTCGGGGGTAATACCGCTTATCACACACGCATCCAATCAATGGTGTGCGGAAAGAAATGTGCAACTCCTTCCAGAACACCGGCACTGTAGTTGCCGTTCATCCCCAGGAAACCGCCATAAGCGATGTATAATTTCTGTTCTGCATCCTTCTCTCGCAGGATATCCAGTGCTTCTTTTTTGACGTCGTCCCGCGCGTTTGCGACCAGTACCGCCTGCATGCCGCTCGTAAGAGCAGGAAGATCATTACCGCTATCGCCGCAGAAGACGGATGCTCCCTCGCTGTATCCCAAGTGTGTCCGCAGAAATGTAACGGCGTGGGCTTTGGTCGCACGAGCAGGCAATACGTCAAAAAGACCGGTCTGGGCTATTTCGTCTATGCTCCAGATGAGAGAAGCGTGCACGCCTGCAGGTTCCAGCTGCTGCTGCACTGCGGCTCGTAACGCTGCGACATCGGTATCCGTATGCGCATAGTAACTCAATTTAAAAGTGTTCTGCTTTTCGGCTTCCTGCAAACAGAGCTCCGGTATGTTTTTGAGGAGGGACTGCAGGTCTGCATACGTCCTGCCGTTCCAGTCCTGCGCAATAACCGCTTGCCATTCATCCAGAGGTTGCCAGTCTGCCTGTGGCAGGAAGATCGTCGTGCCTACATCGCCGATGGCGTAGCGGGGCAGAGGAACAGCATATTGCGTGACGGCCTCCTGCAACAATGTCTTGCCCCGCCCGGATACATACACGAGTTCCACTTCCGGCCGCTGCGCAAGCGCACACAAGCGTGGGCGCGCTCCCGGTGATTCGGTCTGCGGACCGTTTGGCAGGATAGTGCGGTCGAGATCCGAGGCGATGAGAATATGGTGCACTGTCACGGCTGCAAGACGAATGTATGTTCTTCTATGGCGTAGTGCCCCATGATGGCTGCTGCCGCGCTCCAGCCTTGGTGCCGTATGCCTCCGGGCGTGTACTGCTTGCCGTGCAGGTATTCGTAGAATCCCCATCCGTCTCCTTCGACATCGAGTGCATTAGCTCGGTGTATGGCATCTGCGTACGCACGGGCGAGTGTCGTTTTACCTCTCCGTGCGAGGTCGACGACATAAAATCCTGTGACGAAGGGCCACAGGCCGCCATTATGGAATTCATAGGGCTTGTTCTTGAATGAGTACCGGAATGCGACCTGCAGCTGGTCCCACACATCGTCGCCCGGATTGATAACGGGATGAAAAGCAGGCAGGAGCAGCATGTCTTTATTGACGACTTCTCGGGCAATGTATGCATCCACCATGTCACATTGTTCTTCGGTGGCAACGCCGAGCAGTCCCGCCAGCACATTGGCGAGTGCATCAAAACGGTATCCGTACTCCGTGGGTGAAAAAAAGGACAGCCAGTGTTGATTGCGCACTTCGGCGATAGCGCACGCTCGTTTGTACAACGTGTGATGGTATGCGCGCGATTTATCAATGTCACAGTGGTCATGGAACCAGTAATTTGCCTGTATGAGTCCGCGCAAACGATCGATTTTCTGGTCGAAAGCGCCATGATGTTCGACAGATGCGGCACCATGGAACAGGGCGCGCATGCCCATGAGCGCGCGCAGGTAGAGCAATTGGTCGTAGAGGATGTAGCCGTGCTGCACGTATTCATCGCTCCAGTCGCCGGTTTGCGGGACGTAGAGTAATCCGCGCGCATTGAATTCCCATGCGCCGAGCAGGAAACGCACGCGTTCGAGGTGGGGCAGGAATTCTGCCAAGAACTGTTCGTCTTGCGTGATTTTCCAGTATTCGGCGCAGCCGATCATAAACCATAAATCCGCATCGACACGCCCCGCGGTACCGCCGTAGCTCACGTCTCCGGTCAGAGCATTCACATTACTGGGAATTTCGCCATGGGGACCTTGGTGCGCTTTGAGTGTGCGCAATGTGGCCAAGAAGGTACTGCGAAGTTTTGCGTCTTCGGTTAAGAGGGCTGCCAGCCCTATAATCACGCCGTCGCGGCCCCAAATACGGTGGTAATTATCCTTATCTGTCGCTGCAGCCACGAAGCCGTCTGGAGTAGCACATCGGTGCAGTAATTGTAGTGCTTGCCCGAGTCCTTCTGTTTCTTTGCCCATGCTCCTACCTTGCCATAGCTGGTGCGAATGTCCAAAAACGCCGGCGCGCATCCAGGAATGAAGAAGCGAACGCCGGCGACGGAGTGTGACATGTGATCGATTACTCTAACAGAGATTCCGCGAGCGGCACCGCGATGGCTTTGTGGTGGAAGTACGAAGGCGCGCCATCCGATTCCACGATGGGGAAGATGAATCCGGGTACGAAGAGTTCGCGCTGCTCCGTGCCGTCGAATTGGTGGTAGCGGATGTAGGCGTATTCGGGTACGCCGAGCGAAATGTGTACTACTGGTTCTTCAGATACCTCTTCCTTGCTATCGAATGGTATGTACATGGGTACGGCAGGCATTTCGTATGCTTGTATATAATCAAACACTGCATCGGGTTCCGTGATGGCAGGGTATGCCGATCGCTGGAATGACTGATTCATGATGTTCCACACGCCGCTGACAGTTTCGGTTCGTACGTCCACGGAAACAGCCATGCCTGCCAGTTGTCCGCTTTGTTCGTACACGGGTAGTCCGTCGATTTGCATGGGATAGAGCACTTGCAGTTCCGGAGGGGCGGCGGGCAAAGATCCTTCGGGATGGGGCTGGTTGCGCCAGTCATCCAGCACGAAAGGTTCTCCGTATCCCTGCAGGTTAATGCCGTGCTTGAGAATGAATGCATCCGCAATGGCGAGCAGTTCGTTGTCTGTAGGAAGGTCATCAGAATCAATTGCGACCATGCGTTCGCATTCCGGTCCTTCACAGTCGTACAGGAGATCCGGCCACTGCTCCATATTGCGGTAGATGGAAACCGTGCCATCGCGTGCATTCACTTGCACGATGTAGCCTTGTTCCGCTTCTTGCGTGAGGGAGAAATTACTCACGTAACTGTCACGGAAGGATGAGAGGTCGATGAGATCCATATCGTGCACCGCGCCCTCTGCCACCAGGGGCATGCGGCGCAGGACGTCTACCGTGTCTTCTGGGAGATCCAACTGAGTCCGCAGAAAGTCATACTGTACGGATGGCGTATGCATTGATGGCGGCATAGGGAATGCTTTGCTGTCAGGTGAACCGCCGCCCAGACCGAGTACTTCGGCTGCGTTGGAATCTTCCTGCATGCGGACGGACAGTGAACCGAACGCTTCTGGTTCTCGTTGATCATCTTCTGGCTGCGCACGCAGTGCGTACTGTTGCGTAGGCAGAGGCACGGGGCTGCCATCGCGGAGTGCGAAGTACATGCCGGGGGCGGTGAGGGCTATACCTGCAACGGCGCCGGCGAGTGCATAAATGTATTTCATGGTGAGTAAAGGGGAGAAGAGGGAAGAAAATCCCTGCTGTTCCATCCGTTGCGTTGCCTGCTCCTGCAGCCGCTGCCGCAGGGCGGCAACGAATACGGTGTCGGGCTCGGCATGCGGTCGTTCCTTTGCGAGTGTTGCCACAGCGGAGCGAAGTTGCTCCTCGTACGTGCGCAGATCGGGGTCGATCGCGATGAGTTCGCTGATGATGGCATCAATATCCTGTGTCATCGCAGCGGAGGGAGGAAAAAGAGGAGGAGTGACGCCGCGCCGAGTTCTGTGCGGAGCGAGGCGAGTGTACGGCTGAAGATCACTTTGCAATTCGCTTCGGATTTGCCGACGATCTGTGCAATTTCTGCATGAGACAAGCCGTCCCAGAGCCGCAACAGGACCACGTCGCGCTGGAGCGCCGTGAGGCCGTGTAGAGCGGTACGAATGCGCTGCAGATCTACGGCATGCGCCGCTCCCGCCGACGCATCATCCTCACCCGAGAGTCCGAGGATATCGGCGATATCGGCAGTGGGATGATTCGTGCGGAAGTAATCCGTGAGCGTATTGCGGGCGATGGCGTACAGCCAGGCAATAAAAGGGCTGCGCTCGGAGCGATAGGTGCGGATCTTGTCGAGTGCCTTCAGGAACGTGGCGCTCGTGAGGTCTTCCGCAGTCTGGCGATGCAGCGTCCGGCGGTACAGGTAGCTGTAAATGGCGCTGACATGCTTTGTATACAGCACATCGAATTGCGAAAGGTCGCCTGTGATGCACGCGTCAATCGCAGCGCGTTCCACTGCATCCATACGGGCGGAACTGTACAGGAAAGAGCAAGGCGGCACGAGTCCTGCAGGGCGGCCACACTGTTCTACGATGTATGGGGGTGTGAGGTAACAAAATGTATTTCTCTGCAGGAGTGAATACACAAATACACACAGCGCGTATTACACTATCAAAGGCTATGAGCGAATCGATCGATACCTCGGCTGCCGACGTTGAGCTTGCCGTGCTTGTTCCTGAGCATCCGGAAGCATTCGACGAGCTGATGCGGCGGTACGAAGGCAAGTTGCTGCGCTATGTCCACAGACTGGTGTGTTGCAACGGGCACGATGCAGAGGATATTTTGCAGGATGCGTTCCTGAAGGCCTATCAAGCAATTACAGATTTCGATCCTTCATTATCCTTTAATAGCTGGATGTACCGCATTACTCACAATACGGCCATAAGCCACTATCGTCGCAGCACAGCGCGTCCGCAGGAAGTGCAGCTCCCGGATGACGAGAACGCATTAACGCAATTCGTCTCGGATGTGCACATTCCCGCGGCAACGGACCGCAAACTCCTGCAGGAACGTGTACGGCGGGGATTGCAGTCTCTGCCACTCAAGTATCGTGCTCCTCTGGAACTCATGTACTTTGAGGGCAAGAGCGTCGATGAGATCAGTGATATTCTACAGAAGCCGCGGGGCACGGTTGCCACACTGCTGCGGCGCGGCAAAGCTGCATTCTGCAGGCATGCCGATTGCGATTCTCTCCGTCCATCATGACTATGCGTATTGCAGACAGAGTTGCCCGGCAAATCAAAGAGCGCAAACTGCAACCGATGCCACATTGGCGGTTTGCTCTCCGCAACGATGTCTTCTGGGCGCTCACCGTACTGACGACGGCTTTTGGGGGCGCGGTGATGTCCCTGTGGCTCTTGCTGATTGAGCAGGAAGAGCTCGATGTGTATACCGCAATATTCCGCGGATGGAGGGAATTCCTCGTGCTTGCTGGATTGCCGATTGCATGGATGGGGGCGCTCATTGCACTCGTTTTCCTGGCGATCTCCAATGCGCGTCACACGAAGCGTGGGTACAGGTGGCCGCTCTGGCAGGGCATGGTATCGATCATCGGCGCCAGCGCTGTGTTGGGTGCATTGTTGCACATGGCGGGTTGGAGCGAGAGTTTTGATGTGATGCTTCGGCAGCAATGGGAGTCGTACCGGCATGTGCGGGAGTGGCGCATGGACTTCTGGAGCAATCCGCAACAGGGCATGTTGGCGGGGACGGTAGAATCCACAGGCGATAGAGTCCTCTTCGTGCGCGATTTCGAGGGACTTCTGTGGAATGTGGACACGGCAGGTGCGCGTCCACTGCCATCAGAACTCCTGCAGCCGGGCATGCCGGTCCGCATTCTCGGTACGCCGCTTCCTGGCGGAGTATTCCTTGCCAGCGATGTACGCCCCTGGCGCGGCGAATGGCTCATGCCGCATCGGTTTCCGTACAGTATGCCGGCAGGGTGAAAACAAACCGGCATATTCTGC